>JGI24159J19872_10001738_pt1 | contig 24688 bp, 16 predicted proteins | sample Ectturendosymbi4_FD_19872 | JGI IMG/M metagenome (IMG submission 19872)
ATTTGTCTCATGTGATCAGGCAACTATGCTAATTTTCTACAACTTAGTATCAATTACTATTTGATTTCAGACAAGGGGTACGAGAAAATTTAACGAAAGCTTAGGGGGTACGAGTGGGTAGAAAGGTTAAGAACCACTGCCCTAAGTGAATAGCAATTTTTCGTTCAAGATCAAGTCGTCAAAGCAAGCTTTCTACTGCAGGGGTACTCTTGATATCCGGGATGTTTGTTTTCGCCCTTCTCTGCCGCACAGAGATGAGTCGTCGTCCCCGCGAAGTTTACGCAGTGCCGGTGCTCGTGCGACATGGATTCGGGGCCTCAGCTGTTGCAGCTTGGCTATCGCTTGTTGTTACACTCATTTCAAGTTTTGCCTGCATCGCGTCGCCTTTGCAAGGCAGGTGCGGAACTCTGGAGCGAAGTCTTACTCGATTATTTCGCAGGTATATCCGCTTCTATACTGTTAACGCAAACGTGCACGCGAGTTTGGCATCGTCCAGAAATACGTCGTTCGCATTGTTTGTTTGTCACATATTAATATGTTGGACCACCTTCGGCTGATAAGATTGTAAGTGTACCCAGGTCCGTAAATAAGGGGGCACAGGGGGGCGCTCCCCCTGGAAAAATGTGTTGGTGCCATCGATGTGAAATTTGGGCCCCCCTCAGAAAACTCTTCTCCTGCCCTGGTGTCCCAAGCTGGTTACGGGCCTTCGCCTTAGTGTACCTGTTTCATGTTTTTTCAATTTCTTACCAGAAGAGTTTTAACGGGAAGAAAGTGCTTTGTTTGAAAAACATTGTTACGACGGATGCAATACGTAGCTTAGCTATCGGGAAATCTGTGAAGTGAAATAAATCAGCACGATCTAAAAGTACACATTGCTTTTAATAAGCCTGTTAAATTTTACTTGTTTTGAAAACGTGCTCGCTGTCAGCCGGTGGGCAGTTTGGCAACGCACAGTTGTCATGCCGTGGGTTAAAGACAAAAAATCTTAAATCTGTTTGTTATATTGTTTCAGAGCCAACACTGGGGCAACGGCGGAAAGTCGCGAAAACACTATGCTAAGCACAGATCTTCAATCAAATCATAATAAAACCTTGTTCGAACGAACTCGACATCTTGACAGTCACCTAACCTTCTCTTCGAAGTTTGCAGCGGGTCGGAAGCTTCAAGCTTCTACGAACTTTGCAGATGATCAGAAGCACGGACTTCACTGCGAGGAACCAAACGGCAAAGCGGTACCTGAACAGTTACTCGAACATTGGGAATGTGTTTATCCAGCAGCAAAAGTTCCACAGGCTCCCACACTGTCCGCCTCTTATAAGACTACGCGTTTGGTCAATAACAGGCAGTGCAGGACCCTCCAGAAAATGAGCAGCGATGGTTACTTCCGATACCCCATGAAACGTCGCTTGCCAGCGAGCCCATGTGGGGAGGACGCCAACAGGAGCTTAAGGAAGTGGTATTTTGACTGCCGGGAACACGGTCCTCGCAGATTGGCGGACTACAGCAGGCGGGCACGATCTCTGGGACGTGAACCGCTTGAACTGGGCCTAATGTTCAGAACCAGATCCAATACGACCTCAGGGCGTCGGCGTAGTCAACCCCACCTCGACGGTGCCGACCTCACGCTGACGAACGAGCAACTGTACGAACGGCCTGCCATGACATCAGGCGTTCAGCAGAGGTTTAAGTTGGGTTGCGTTGGTGGACAACTTGGAGCGGGCGATCGCGGGTCGGCGAGTTACGCCCAGCCGATACGTCAGGTCGCAATAGACTGCGACGAACCTGAACGTAGGTGAAGCGCGAATTTTCGGTTCGCGATGCTGCTGGATGAGAAGCGTTACTCCTCGCCACATTCGAATGCCAACGAAATACCTTCAGAGCGCCGCGAGTTCTAGAAAATNTACCCAGATTTATTTGATTGTGAGAGAACCTTAAGTTTTGGAAAACTAGCGTACCAAGCCATGGAGTGGAACTGCATCTTCAGTTGAACCAGCAATGCAAGGATCCGTTGGTTCGCTGGATTCGCGCAGCATATTGATGGTGCTGGCTTGGAATTTAAGAGAGGCAGATACACGTTACTTGAAACGATTACCGCATTTACTCGATTGTAAGCCGCGGATTACAAAGTTTTTTTTTTCATTTCATGCGGCTTATAATCAAGGGCGGCTTACAATTTTTATTTCTTTACCCTATCGAAAGGTATAGATGACGCTCTAGCTTGCCTTGGCTACGTTTTGTCGAACAAACTCTTTTCGCATTCTATTCTCTTCAGCATCACGTGTACATCAGTCACAGGAGGGATTATGATGTACAGAAGGCAGACCATGGTTGCCAATTGAACGTGATTCGTGGTATAGTACGCGAAAGTATCTCAGAGACTTAGGTAAGCTATGTTCAAGTACGCTTTACATTAATTTTTAACACCATTTCGTGCGGCTTACAATCAAGGGCGGCTAACAATCGAGTAAATGCCGTGTACAGATCACAGTATTGTTTCGTGGTCTCGTTCGTCTACGTTTTGGATCAACAATGCTGGTGTAGGAGTTTCGGATTATTGCTGGCTATTATGTGTTTGAAATGAATACAAGTTTAATCAAACGTAGCTTCAGACAAACGGCAATGCCGCTATGCATGAATCCACAACCAACAAAACCTGTCGCGATTTTAGGCTCACGTCTGTGATCAGAACTTCATGCTGCAGCGTAAACGGAATGGGTCCGCAGGCTGCAAGTAACGTTGCTTTCAACGCGCCGTAACTTCTGAAAAAAATCACCTCGTTACAGCATTGACTTGATGGAGTCAAAGGTCTCGTTTGCTTCGTAGTATTTCATGACAGACAAACGCGCTTCACTGTTTGCACGCGAACTGGAACAGCAGCCGCAGACACCGACCACACTTTTTCGATCTAAACGCAACGATTTCAGAAATCCAACAACGCATAACTGTCGAAGTTCGGTTTAACTCACAACCGCTTTTTCACAGCGAACCATCGCTTCTCTTCTGGCACCAACAGCGCGTTGGAATAAGTGGCAAGTTACTTAACCCCGACAACGCAACACGGCAAACTGCAAACAACTCCACATCGCACCGCGGTAAAAAACGCCAAGAGAAAGGAATGTCGCCTCAAAACTTTTCTGCACGAATAATGCTTTTCCGAAGCGGTCGAGCACGGAAGCTCGCCAGGAAAGAACACACCGAACGGTTTCACAAAGCAAGGACTGTTTAACATCAAGTTGTACAGCGCCGTGCGGCTCAGCACGCATGATGTAAATTACATCAGGCAATCGATCGACAACCAGCACGTTTGTTTCGGTGGTGCCGCAGACACAAGGACGCACTCAGCTTGTACATCGCGGCGACACACGTGGAGGCGATCTTCATCGCATTAGGCCGAGGACATTCTGTTTGACCGCAGTGCGACACGAAACAAACGGGCAGGCAAATTCTTAAGGGCATTTCCTACCTGCGACGAATGAGAAATACTACCTAATTGTTTGCACAGAAAAGATTCAACGTATTATTGAGATTTCGTTGCCCGAGTGGAAAAGTGCTTGTAGCTTGCTCAGGCCAACAGATTGAGGGCGATGAAAATATTGCGTTTGTTTAAAACCTGTGCTACCATGCAAGCGGATTGAGCTCACAACGGTCGCCACCTCCAAAGTTAACCAACGCATCACCGCTGTCCAAACCTATTGACGTCTATAGAAGTTCAGTGGAATGGCGAACTTAAATCAATTTCCTCTGCACCAAACACCTGACGGACCGCTACAACTAGCGCATCGTGCCAAGGTTTACATTAGAACGGAAGAATATTCCATGTCCGGAAATAGAATGAAGTCTAGTAAACGTCCCGCAGAAAAACGCGTAACGGAGTTCAGTAGACTAAACACGGCTCACAAGCATCCCAGTGGGTTGGCCAGCATAGATGGATAGACCACAGTGAACTGAGCAGCACAAGTTTATCTTCCGCGCCTTCCAAACCACCCACGAGTACGTTTCACGTAAATAAAAAACATTCTCATTTGTTTTTTCCCAAAGTTCTTTGTTTTTCCGCGTGTTCCACGGTTTTTTCTTCAACAAACAAACCCTTGCGTCTCCTGACAGAGTTCATGTACTTCGCGGCCTGGTTCTCGAAGTCGGCTTTTTCGCCGAAGTGCTGGATTTCCTCTTCGGTCGTGGGAACCCAAAACGGGTCGCTAGTGACGACCTGGCAAACAAATATTAAGAAAAACGCGTGAAACGGAGACGCAGGAAAATGACAAGACATTGCCTCTAGTCCGGCCATGTCCACCCCGCGGGCCACATGCGGCCCAGCCAAAGGTATTGTGCGGCCCAGTTTAGTTTTCATTGCAGTATAAGTATGCTACATACTGGCAACCTGTCCTTATTTTGATAATCTTAAACTTGACAATTTTGAAGCAGGTGGTCCTCAGTGCCACTTATTACGTCTGTACTGCGTGCTGGGAGATTTCCACATGTCCACAGGCACTTCGGTGCAAAAGTTTTTACAAGTTTTTTTATTTGTACCCTTGTTACACTGGCACTAAACTTACCTATGAAATCACACTTAGGGAGTGGTTAAAGGTGCCAAACAGTCGTTACCATTGCAGTTAGGATTCGAACTCTGTCAGCGCAATAGCTTAAGCTAAGTAAGTCGTTCAATGTGCGGCCCTCATTGATATGTCATTTAATGTGCGGCTCTGGTTAAGATAGTGACGTAATTTTTGGCTAAGTAAGCATTTTCGGTTGGACATAGCTGCTCTAGTTTACAGCGTAACTGTTGGTTGGGAACAACACAAGGACGGCTATTAACAGTTGCGCGGTGGGATTCCAAGCAAAGAAGCATCCAACGTTTATGTGGCGGGCACGCACCAACAGGGATAAGACGAGCACGTTTCGGGCAGTATTAGGGGGGTTAACTTTCAGACAAAGACATTTTCGCGACAAGATGAATAGAATGAGCTCCTGGTAACGGGCGAGGAGTGTTCGAGGAGTATTTTTGGCGTCGTTTGGTTCGAAAGTGTCGGGTTTGTCGGTCGAAGCACGACAACCCACCTCCCAATGGCTGAAAACGAGCTGAGGAGACGCCAGACCACTCGTGCGTTTTCGGATTTCTTCGGCGAATCCGAAGCTATCGGCGACCGGAAGGGTGGCAACGATGTTGAAGGAGCTAGTGCCATCTCGGAGATCTTCGCTGAGCACCCTGCCTTCCCTTCGACCAAGAACAGCGTAAACTTTACCTGCCACAAAAGGACAAAAAAAACTGAAAATAAGAAACACTCTGCTTACAAAAAACGAAAACTAAGCGATCACGTAAAAATATAACCTGAGGATTGATGCTGACTTCACAAACAAGCTTGGTTTTGAGAAAGAGATGGCTTGACAGCATAACCAGTTAAAAATGCGGGCATGAGGTTGTAAACAGTTAAGAAAGCATGGCGAAGCGATTTTTAAAATACGCACGTGGTGGCAATGTGAGGAGTTTTTAATGGCAAACATTAACCGGGTCACTGGTTTGCAATTTGCGAAGAGAACTGATGGCTGTGGAAATGCAAAAACAGCAGAAAAAATGCAAAAGTTGAATATTGAAGCGGATGATTCTACTCCGTTGAAAAATGCTTGCTCTCAAGTTATCAGAGGAACAGCTTTTCTTATTTAACAGGTGTTTCTTACGAGCAACAATTAACCGCAGTGTTGATTCACACAGGCATAACGTTTAACATCTCGTTAAGTACTCCTAACTCAGCACAAACGCAATATGTTGTGCAAACCCGTTTAAAATGGCGTGCTAAACGATCAACAAAAGATAAAGCAACTACAGAATTAATCAGTGTTTGTTACAAGCTTCGTTGAAAAGCATCTCAACTTTTAAAAATCTTTTTGCGCGACGCCAACAAGATCATCTGACCCATAAGCCAACAACATCAACACCTCGCTAGGCCTTTTGGTTGTCACAGATGTTTAGTTCGACTTCAGACACGTCGCCTCTTTCCACTCACCCAAAACTTCGGCGGTGGCCTGAACGTCGCACGTGTACATTGCTGCCATTAACCTTTGCGGCTGAGCCTGGAAAGCGCGCCGACAGGCTTCTTTCGTGGTCGATATTAATTGGCCCGACATGGGGCCGTACGCGTGCCTGTCTGTCCTGGTCAAGAAACAAACAGTGACCTGTGGGCGGAGCGGAAATGGCGGAATAGCTTGCGATTGCGAAAAAAGGAATACACGCTCCATTTAGACTGGAGGCTTTTTGGAAACAGTTGTCGTCACAATCTAAGCACCTTAGAGCAGCAGTACTGAGTACGTTGGTGCTTCTTACATCGAACCTGTTAGCGAATGGCAAACTTTCAGATGTGAGCACACGTTTGCGGTCGCTTGAAAAACACAACTCACAAGGAAATTTTGCTGAAAGAGCGCTCAGCAAAAAGGCTGTGTCAAATTTTTAAAACATTCGGCTTGTGGACGAATCATACACAAAGTAGCTAAAGGCGCTACAAAAAAATCGCTCGCTTTCTCGAACGAAGGGACGGCCGTAATTTCAGCTCAGTGGGTTAGTAACTGTTCGGCGGTCTCCAGACAGCTGCGGGTTGGAAACATTTGGAATGTATTGGTCAAAAATAACGATCAAAGAGCAAATCAAACGAACACTTTGAATGACCTGGACTTCCAGTAAACATCTTTCCCACATCGATAAAAATGCTTTCTACAGATATAGCATTTTGTAAAAGCTAAGAAGCCAGGAATTTTTTAGAAACTGGCCTTTTGTCGGAAGTTGTTTTCGCATAACTAAAGTGACAAGATGCGTACAGTTTTGAACTGACAGGGGAGTTCAGACAATCTACAGTAAAAATAATGTAGCACCAACACTCTTCTTAAAAATTTACCTTGTTTCAGTCTTCGCTGCTTGCTCGTTCGAAAGGTCATTGGAGAACGTGACACCTGGGCCGCTTCGTTTGGGTTGCTCACTAGCTCCACCTGCCTCAATGTCATCAGGCAACGGTGAGTCGCTGGGTGGCGACGTAGTGGCGGATTCACCTGAAGTCCTTTCTTGCTTCCAGTCTTCGATGACAAAACAAACGCCTTGCATAGGTTCTTCACACAGCGGTCCAGATAAAGCAGCCAGCTGGAAGCCACTGACCAGGCTGTGATCGAATTCGTGGAACGACCCGAAAGAATCGGAAACGCACTCCGCGTCGCCGGAAGTGACGCACGCCCACAGAGACGGACGTTCGTACCACGGGACGCGGTTGATCAGCAAGTTGGGTCCGTTGCCGCGGGGACCAAACGCCCAAATGCGGTCAGTGGCGCCGGCCCACTTTCGCCGGCCGGCCTTCTCGAACGACGCGTCCAAGTCGGACTTGAATTTGCGCAGCAGCTCCAGAGTCGATCGTTTGACTTTCAACTGCGCTTGTATTTTGTGTATCGCGCTGTCGATCGGTTCCAGTCCTGGCTTTATTCGATCACTTTCTTTTTCCACATCACCCTAGAACAGCGAAGTTGTTAGGGATTGCTCCAATCGGAGTTCGACATCCCTAATTGGAAAACGCTCGAATAGGATCAACATAGATCTGGCGATTCTGAACTAACATGAAATTGGGGGGGTAGGTTTTTTTCGGTCACAGACCGACAGTTTTTTTAAATGACCAAAAAAATATGTAAATTCGGTCATAATGTCCGAAAATACGGACCAGTGAATACTGTTGCGACGAGTTTTAACACTACCATGGCACAAATGACCGAAATGTCTCGGCGAAAAAACTAGCGAGGCGGGGGTAGTTTAACATGGATTTATAGCGACCGGAGGATTACGATACCGCTTTCGGCGTGTCCATCCTTTACATACAGTCAAACAATGCATACAATTCAAGGGAAGAATGAACGGATGCACGCATTACGCGGAGACAGCCCGACGATATATACAGTCCATGTAATCTATTCAATGTTACGTGATTCAGACACTAACTTCTAATGTGTGCAAATATTACAAGTACCACGACTGACCAGTGTTCTCTCCAATAAAACTTCACACGTCAGAGTCAACGGTTGTTTTGGCGAGCATCAGTATTTTAAGGCTGAGTTAGCAGAGTTCGAAATGAATTAGAAACTTTACGCAGAATGAGTATGAAATATAATCAAAATACGAACTACACACACGTTTAATTCAAATCGTTTCTCCTTGTTTTCGTGCTTTTCCAATTTTTACCCTTCGTTGCGAGAATGAGATTTCACTGCGCAAACAGCCTAGTGATGCTGTTCATCTGCACACCTCAAGACGGAACATAGCAACTGACGGTTATTTTGAAAAAGTGTGGATGGTGAGGTTGACGCCGCATTCATGGCAACGCCATTAAAAAAATCGAAACCGTAATGTTCTCGCATATCGACACGAAAGTAGAGAACAGAGCAGTATCTTGAGTTAAAAGAGTATCCATCTGATGCTACAGGACTGAAAGTGAGCGGACGACAGACGCAGTTTTCGTACTAGATGTAGATGTTCCTCACCTCGACCACGTCATCGCCTCCGGTGCTGCTCCCAGTGCTCTCCAGACGCCTCCTCCTCTGCAGGAGCATGTCCTTGAGCAGGGACTCCATCTGCGACAATATCCGGATCACATCCGCGTTCTGCTCCAGCAGCTTCGTGACCTCCGGGGGCAAAGGGAGCGCTCTGCGAAAGATTGAAGTGGATCTTAACTTGCAAGTAAAAGCGCGTTTGGCTGCGCTAACGTTTTTGTTATCACTGCGTTGACGGTCGTTCACGAAGCGCTGTCGCGATAAGAAAACACGGCGGAAAGAGTTGGTGAAGCAGAACAATTTAACGAATTCAAAGTCTCTGCAAAAATAGCCAAGGTTGAAATAAGTACTCTGCTGGAAGGCTGGGTAGTATTAAACTTCTTTAACCCTTTCAGTCCAGAAAAAGGTAACTTTGGCCATTTTGGTTGAAATATAACCGGCCATAACTCGCCAGTCGATGGAGTTAGAGAGCTGTTCAAATCCTCTAAAGATACGGAAAGTTTTCTTGTTTCGATTAAACAATATTTGGAAATTTTGGATTAAGTCTTTTTATGAGTGGCGTCACAGTTGGGGTAAGTTTAGGGTTTTTGGATGACGTCATCCGGCCCTGGGCCCCAACCCCAAGAGGAAACTTTTCGTTTCTTACTAAAAAATTGGCATCCGCTTTTTTAGAGACTTAATTGGCCTTCCAGCATTTGTGGTTCGAAACTAATGGCCAAAATATCGATTAATCAGCCAATTGCCTAGACATTCATTTGGGTATTAATTAATTTGTTGTTTTCAGACCATAATTTCGAACCACAAACGCACAAAATTTGTAACAAACATTTTTTATCACAAAATATTGGGGGACGAAAGATATTGTGTGTCCCCCTTGGTCAAAAGTTGTGGGGACATCTCCCTCCATTTCCTCCTGAAACTCGGTCCCTGCTCGAAAATACCGTCCTCACCTCACCACCAGCGTGCACATCTTATTCGGTGTCTGCGCCTCTACTTCACCATCCTTGCGCGCGTTCGCCCTCCTGACGTTTTGCTGCTGACCAGTGTCGGACGGTTCGCCGCTTTCTGAAAACATGGAAAGCGCTGCTTGTAAAGTGATGGCTGCGCAGAACAAGCACTTTGTTACTGAACCCGGTGCTAGCCGATGTCGATCTTTGCCCAGGGGGGAGGGGGCTAGCTTGGCGAACACGGTCGGGATTCTGCTGATAACAGCGTGGTTCAAACGGTTTAAATTTTTGCAGTTCACGAATTAGTTTCGATTGCCGATGGTTGATTCAGCTGCACGCAAAAAATTGCTTTTTTCAAAAAAACTGAGTTGGAGACAACATTCACAACCAGGCGTCTGATTTGTAACTTGACTCTGATTCACTGTTTATTTGAAGCCTTATCGGTTTCAATAGCAAATAAATCCCAAGAAAGGCTAGACCGCAGCGACTTGAAACTTCTGTTATATGGAAGCCTATTAGTTCAGCCTGCGCATGCGCAATAAACGTAATGCGCACGCGCTCAAAACGCCTTGAAGAAGAAAATGATGTAAAAATTAAATCGGGAAAAAATTATTGGTCAACGAAAACTTGCTATTGTTACTCGACAACGAACCACCTGCAAACATACAAAATAAACAAACGAGAACCAAGGCTATGCACTCGGCCAACCTTTGTCTTTGCCAACGTTGACCCATTTCTGCATCATGTTCTTCTCTTGCGTGCCAATCAACTCGTTGAGCACATCCACCTTCGGGCGAGGAATGACAGTTTCGCGAAAAGGAACGATTGGTTCCGAAGCATTGATCTCTATCTTCGCGAATCTTCAGCAAAAAAGAGTCTACGTCAGCAGACAACCGTACAGTGACGTCTGACAAGCTGCACTCGCAATTTTTTTCCGCGACACCACCGATATTGTCGCAGTGCCGAGACGTCTTTGTTCGCTAAAGTATATCGACATAGAATAGAAATAAACAAACAATAATAATGGCGTTGTCGGGCGCACACAAACAGCGCCCGAAACGATCCACCCGTCGAGAAGGTTGATGTGTGCTTGCACAAAATAAAGACAAACGAAGCTTGTAGCGGTGTTTCAACACAGGCGATACACTGGGGTTGCCACTATGCGTGAATATTGAATGCACGTACCAAGAAACTTAGTGTAATGCGACTTTCGCTGAGTATTTTCGGGCAATTATTTCGTTACGTAGATGATATTTAAGATGGCACAGCTGATAATTCGACTACGACTCCGGGTCAGCTTAAGTGTCGTCACTTTGTGCAAATGCCATGGTAACTTGTGACATCATTATCGCTGGTTTATGGAGGAACACCGCACCAAGCACAACATCATATCCTGTGCCGCAGGAACAAGTTTGAAAACGCGTTTCCTTCAGTCTTCAACGAGTCGCAGATTCCAAAATTGCACACATAAAACTTTAGTAAGGACTGATTCGATAAATTCAGTAAACAAATATGGCGCTATTTCCATTTCCCAAACGCCCATCTCTGCACAACGCAAGCAGAGCATTTCCCAAAAGCTTGCCGGGGGGGCAGGTTTTCACATTCAATTCGCCGGTCACGGGGGGCACTGACCTGTTTCGCAGGTCGTCCAAGCATCGCTGCAAATGCACCTCGCCGGCGGCCACGATCACGTGTTCGCCGGTGTCCTGGACCATGACCTGAACGCAAGGGTCGGCCTGGTTCAGAAGCTTCAATCCTTTGACCAAACAGCTCATCTCGCCTGTTGGTGACAAGTACAGCTTATGCGCTGTGGCTCGTTTTGACTTATACTTGGGATACGCTCGCATTTCACGTTTTCCGTGGATTGTTTTCAATGAGAAAATGATAACAATCCAATGACACAGAGGAATTAGCATCGACTTTGTTTTGCTTTAAAGAAAAAAATGGTTAATACAAAATCCACCAGGCTAGTTACGCGCATGACCGCAACTAACGAACCGATTTTTTACGACACCGTAGTTTTTGATCGCGCGTAAGTCAAGATCAAATTTCATCACGAGACTAAGATCGCGAGCGCTGGCGATTCTGGATGACTTTACAAAAAGAAAACAACAAAACTTAAAATTACAATCGGCCCCAAGCTGACTCGAACACAACTCTGAAGTTAGCAAACACAAAACATTGGTATGGATGGCAGTTAAGTACTGTAGGTACGACGGCAGTGTTTAGCTAGAAAATCTACAGGGACGCAGTGAATAGGAACTAAAACGCGGTGGGAACTCTGCCAAAACTAGTGGCAGTTCCATTCCGGTCTAGAACCACCAACACACTGGTTGGAGTTTTCAATGGATGATGAAGGTGATACGCAAAGATGCCAACACTTCAATTTATTTGTTGCGCACTTTGGCATAACTGATTGCACGATCAAGTAACAACGGACATTTATCAAGGCAAGACTACTCTACAAAATAACGAGCCTAGCGCCAAGCAGGAAGCCATGACACACACGAGGAAAACACTGTTTGTTCCTGACGGTTCCAATGAGAAGAATCGGCTTCTTAAGCGACGACGCTTACATGTGATTGGTCAAACGCTGAGGCGGGCGACACGCAAAAGCGATCTCAAAACAACTGCAGTAAAACCAGTTCGCCACCAACAAAAACCCTGACCGCTGTACTCACTGAGGAGCTTCGGCTCAACGGCGACTCTTATGATCGGGGAGGTGTCCATGCAGAGGGGGTTGAACGGCGGGCAGGTAATGTCGCTGCACAAGGTGGCGGAATTCAAAACGTGTTCTTCCACTCCGCCGATTCCTTAGCGAGAAAAGACCTCGCTTCAGCTTCCACGTGGTGCATGCAACATTTATATAGCATGCTACAAGCGACTGGGCAGTTGGCCAAAAAGCCACAAACAACTGATGCCATTGCGCCGTGTCTGGCACCAGCACTGCACGACGCAGTTGTTAAGAAACACTCAAACTAACAGGTTTGCGAACATTTGAATTACTGTAAGTTCGAAATTGGAATATAAGTTTCCAAATCAAGTCCAGTCCATTGCACTGGAGCAAGAAGCAGTCCCGCAGTACCCCGACGAAATCAACTTACCCACAAAATTCCCCGCAGGCACTTCGTCGACGCTCTCCAGCTCCCTTCCCATCCACACGTACACGTTGCTCACGACGGCTTTCGCGATATGTGGATTGGACTGGATTAGCTTCTCTCTTCCCGACGGCTACAATAAATTTTAACGTGACCGCATGGGTACTGCAAACCATGCACGGGACAGAATCGCAAATATTCTATTGAAGTATGTTTTGTTTTAGGCCCGCAGCCAGGGGAGGGGGGTAACCGGGCAATTGCCTTCCACCGAAATTTTCAATAACAACTGTTTAGTTGTTAGGTACAACAACAAGCTACAATCATTTTGCTCACCCCGCCCCGGAAAATATCAGTCGGTTGCGGCCCTGTTTTGTTTTACTGTATAAACGTGGAGTTAGATCAACAGAAGAAAAAAGAACCTGACGGTAAACAGGGATACCAGTTCCCAAAATAAGGGTAAATTCAAGCACTCGCTAGTTATTACCTCCGCGTCCAATAGCGTCACCGGGTCATACTTTGGCCCGACCACGTAAACAGCCTGCCCGGCACGCAAAGTACCGCTGAAGACGCGCGCAAAGGCGATGAAGCATTCCGTCTCCGCTGCGGGTTGCTCGGTTTCGCTCGGATCTTCAGCGCAAGATTCGTCTTTTTCCGCTGAGGATGCTTTTTCAGGCTCCACCGGCTCATCTTTGCAGGAGGCGGCCGCGTTTTGCGCCTTGTGTTTCCGCCGGACGTCCTCGCGTCTGCGCTGCAGCTCTTCAACGGTCAGCGGTCTGAAAAGCGACGCGTCATTTTTATGTTCTGTCGATGTGTCGGTAAATACTTCCTTGGGTGTTTCAAGAAGCACAGAAATTTGCAAGAAACACAAGAAAGAAACCAAAAAATTGTCGAAGTCCTGAAAGCCACAATTTTTCGTAGATACAAACTCGTGTATTTCATTCTAAAATGGAAAGCAAGTCGTTTCAGTGGTAGAGCTACGCTGTTCAAACGCAAACACGGAGTGAAACGTTCCAGCAGGTGTCTGCAACCTATTGGCAACTGTGTGCCCACTTAGGTTTCAAATCATTTTGTGTGCCAACAACATGCGTGTTTTTATACGAGTCAAGTTCAATATACCTTCTGTGTAAAACATAACGAAATTGATACGCAAAACTAAAAGCTTCTGCGTTAAATTGGAAATTGCTTGGCGTGCCAAATATGGCACGCGTGCCGTAGGTTGCCGACCCCTGAAACTAGACCCTTTTGTCGTTTTTTGTCTCGTGTCATTGGACAAACAAATGAAAAAATTAAACACGCTTGCTTGCCTTTGCTTGTTCTCCGGCAAGGATTTAACATCCACAGCCACCATTTTTGACACGAGGACGATTGAAGTCCCTGACGACGGGTCGCATTTTATGAAATCTGAAACAAACGCAGGCAAAAAAGTTTCAGATGCATAAAATCCTTTGGGGAAATTTCCGGAGATTCTGTTGTTTTCCCACAAATAGAAAAAATTCCAATCTCGATAGCGCATGCGCACAAAAAAGGAAACAAACAAAAACGACTGAAATCGTATAACGCTTGTTCCCACAATTTTCTATAGTCTGCACAATGCTTACTGTGGAGCAGAACGCTCTAACAACTCGTTTACCAAAAATATCTGTTCAAAAACTCTAGCGACGTCAAGAGTGTGTCAGTACCTTGCTTCAGAGCTTGTGTTTGTTCATGCAGCGACGCGAAGGACTTGTTCGCCCCGCACATTAGACCCTCCACTCTTTCTTCCAGAATCGACTGCGGACTGGGCACGTGATCACAGACAGCCGCTTCAGAGTAGAAACCACGCTTGTTAAGGAATGTGACGCCGACAGCATCTTTTTCGCGACATGAGCTTCTCCACCATTTGCTGGTGCGGCGTCCCGAAAAAGGCCACTAATTGTTGAAAATACAATTTTGTTCTTAGCGGCACTTGAACGCTGGTCGAAAGAAATCACTATCTTAGCGAAAAACTCCACCGGTTCAACAACAGATCTACGCAGTGCGTCCTGATAGCTCGGGTTACGTTCAATTGTTGTTCAGCGTGCGGGCTTACCGGAAGCATGAAAATCACCGCTTACGAAATGGATCAACAGGCTCTCACCAACGAATAAAATCAAAACTATTTGGATCTACAATAGTGGAAAAGATTGGCTGTTGATATGTTTTGTACTTTTGCAAGCTCCAACTGCATGTGATCTAATAAAAGCTTTGTCGAAGGATACAAAGGACGGCATTGGCAAGAGGCAACCACTGGCTGCACAAGGCGTGGAGATATGACTTCGGGTCGGATTTGAGCGTTCGAGAATCTCGAGCTGCTACCTTGACGTTAAGAGAACTGGCGATCTTTTCGCATCTGTCCGGGTCCCTTAAAACAGGATGGCCGTCTATGATAGAAGATGTAATTGCATACACAGAAATACGAACTACCCACGAACACCTGGACGTTTAGCCAAGCATAAAAACTAAAAAACTCTGGACATGGCGGTTGGTTGCTCAGCAGGAGTGCAACACTATGTATTACAGTAGATGAACGCAGTCGATAGCAAAATAAGAAAAAACAGCAGCCAAATAAATCAGACATGTAAAGGCTGCTTGGGGTTAATTTCCGTTGCGTAGTTTTCATCCAATACCACCGAGAACAAGCACGACATGTGAAATGTTTCAGAGCAAGTTTGGAGTATTCGTATGGTCAACAGCCTTCAACTCGTATATTTTAACCACTGCGCAGCAGATATAAGCCTAATGTAACTACATCAATTCTACCTAAAATACCCGCATCTGTCTTTCAACGGGCAAGGTCTGTATTCTATCCAACGCCACCTACGACCCTATTCACTCCCACCGCCGACCTGAGATTTGGAAGACGCAAGCGGCAAACGCAACGTATTCAACACTGAGCACCAGCGATCATCATAGTCGCGACGATGATTGAACTTCTGCAACTTTGTTGCGTTTCGACTTACTTGCGCACAAGTATAGTGTCGTAAAGCGACCACAGGTTCTCCAGAATGAACTGAACAAACAGAGGCTTCTTCGCTTTTGCCTGTAGGAGATGACAAAGGGAAACAAACATGATTACTCTCCATAGCAACGCCCAAACGATGCAACTTTTAAAAATATCTTAACAGAACCCACCTGAGCTCCTTTCAGTATCTTCTTCGCTTTTGTGTTAACGTAGTAGTCTCCCCAGAGCGTTTTTCTTAGCACCGACGACTTTATACCAAGTTTTTCAGCAAAAAGACGAGAGAAGTGTTCGATTCTTTGCGAAACAAGAGAAAAAGCTTTGCATTGAAACGTGGAATTTGTCTCGTGATCTCAGTGAAACTCGTGCTGCAGAACTTACTGAAAACCCCATCCATCGGTGGCGCTGGCAAACACAACGTTGCCCTTATTTGGAGCGAAATACAAATCTGAATCATCTGTTTCATCCAGGCCACTGCTCCAATCATAAACAACCTAAAATGCAAAAAGCTTTTGAGCCGAAGGCCTAATTGTATTCATTGGACATACTGATATGCGCCGTAAGCAATGCTTAAAAGTGAAAGAATTTGAAGGGAATCTTTTTATGGCAACAGACAGGCCCGTAACCAGTTGGTGGGCAACCGGGCAATGGCCTCCCCGCAATTTTCAATATCACATTTCGTTGTTAGGTACAACAACGAGTTGCAAATATTTTCCCCCCCGAAAATAGCGCAAGAACAAGTTACAATCACTTCGCCCCACCTGAAAACATCTGCTGGTTGCGGCCCTGGCAACAGAAAGCCACAGAGCAAGTGGACTTGCACATCAACTTACTTTTAGGAGAAAACCCATCGCGCCCCTTTACAATGTCACAACTCACAGGTCCTCTTTGGACTTGGGAAGTTCTTTATGAAAGCAATCCGATGACATATATCCTCTGCACACAATAAAATTCACCTACCTTGCCGTCTTCGGAATTGACTTTGCTGGTCTCAGCTTGCTGGGCTGATTTTTCGAGTATGTCAGCAGAAAACAGACTTCCCATGACTGCATTAACCTGAGCAGAAGAACGAGGCAAACGTGAGAAAGTGATCGTCTTGTTAACGATTTAAAGTTTTACATCCTGCTTTTCGCTGCTGAAGATCCATATGAAAAAACAAAAGTACAAACATGGCCTACTTAAAATAAGTAGACCATGATGCAACTAAATTCATACGTCACGATTCGATTAGTTGAGGGAGGTCCTTAATGAACAGATAATAGCAAACGTTGGTAGAAGCGATTGCAAGTTATGCACAACCAATATTTATGGTATCGTAAACCATAGTTTAAACCAATCTTACCTGCTCCAGAACTTGCTGCAGGTGGAGGTGAGCTTCGAGGGGGGATTGACGCAGTTCAGTGATCAACCGATCGATCTTATTTAAAACCAGAACCGGCGTCAGCTTCTCGAGCCAAGCCTGCTTCAACACTGCTTGGGTCTGCGAATATTAACAATAGGATATAACCGTTACACGGTCACTTTGAAAATACAGAACCCCTAAACGCAGCAAACAAAGAGGATTTCTAAAGCTACGAAACAAACGAGCACTTGTTACAAAGAAAACTGAACGTCTTCATGCACCTCTGTCGCTGAAGCTTATTTGACAAGTGCAAGAAAACACATTAGAAAAGTCTAACTTTACCTGGGGACAAACGCCTTCCACCACGTCGACAACGATTGCTGCGCCATCGCACAGTCTGACGGCAGTGGAAACTTCACTGCTAAAGTCAACATGGCCGGGCGAGTCGATGAGGTTGATTAGAAACTCTTCTTCGGCTCCTAACAACCACACACGGGAGGTTACACAGACGCTGGAAACTGCATGGGTCTTTGCAAAAGTTGTCAACACCCATAAATAATTTTGTAAACAAAAGTTACCAAGCAGTGCACCCCTGATACTATGCTGATTCGAAGTGGCTGAGCCCTTTCGACAGTTTTTCATTTTCAATCAAAAGGTCATTATTAGGTCAAGACGTCGGTCGCTGACTGGACAGTTAAGTGCGGCGAGAATTGCTTCTGTGCACGAAACTCAGACCCGATGGCGAATCACGAACAACGATTTCCAGCTCAACCATATTTTTAGTGACAAACGCTGAGGTGGATTTTTCATTCATGGCCATCGCTAGAGGCGGGCCGGGCCCCAACGTTTTAGGTTCAGCGCAGTCGAGTAAAATTTGAAGTTTAAAATAACTAGAGTAGTGGCCAGTAGGTGTTAAATTTCATGGAGCTTGGCGTAATTACGTATTGGAGCTTACGATCACTTTCTTTGAGTTAATAACCGAAATAGGTCTGGGCAAACATTCTATTTGAATAAGAGATGATAATGTCTACATAGTAGGCGAATTATATACTCTGGTAAGATCGTAGCGTGTGATTCTTGGCTGTGAAAGTATCCTTTTCGATAGACAGTGGTATGGGCAAACGCTGAGAAAATATGCTTCTTCCTTGTTTCTCCTGCAAGTTTTGTTTACTTCCCGTTTTTCGATTCGCCCCATTCTATAACAACCAAAACCTGGCGACGGGCCTTCTTCAGAACCAGGTAGTGCAGTGTAAGCAAGGCTGAATGAACATCAATGATATACACACTGTCGAAACACGCGGTAGCTTTCTGCCTATACGCGGGCGTCTAGTTTGGTCTATTGAAGAAGTTGTCTGAGAAAAGCCCTACACACGACTGATCCATTATCAAGAAGATTTACACCCCACAACCTTCCTGTGCGCACAAGGTTTTCGCTGCATATCAAGATCGAGTAAAACGCTTCTACAATCTACATTTCTCTCGCAAGCGTCATTTTCACGATTGTGCTTCGACCTGGATAGAAAGCTCCAGGTCATGGCTACGTGCATTTGGGCATAGCTCAGCTTATTTGCACAGCGTTCTCTTTTCAAATAGTTATAACCACAATTGATGAAAAACATACTCAGAGAGTCAAAAACAAATTGGAAGAGATTTGTTAAAAACAAAGGCATGAACGCTCGGCTGTGTCAATTTTATGCAACCACCTCGTCAAAACCCAGTTGATGCAAAATTTCTGTACCAAATGAATGGATTCAAATGAACCAAACTGTTTTCTGGAATCACTGCCTATCGAAGGGAATCCTTTTCCAACAAAGAATCAGACACTAAGATCTCACAGAGTATATGTTTCGCCTACTAGGTAGGCATCATCAGCTCTTATTCAAATAGAATCTTAGCTCATTCAACTAGAAAGTTTTCTGGAATAAGTTGAAATAATGGAAGCAACAATAATTCCTGAAACAATTAAAATTACAAGCTTCAAACTTTTAATCAAATGTTGAAATACAAGTATATTAACAGAATTGACCAGGTTTCACGATAAACAAATGCAGCAAGAAAGTTATTTACTAAAAGTCCACATGCCTCTTGTGTAGTGCAGTGATATTGCACTAGATTTCATGGTGATGCCTCGAAGCTGTTCATCTTCCCGACTGTCCATGTAACGAAGCTGTAAGTATAAAATTTTAAAGTCGTCTATTTATGAACAGAGCATATGGCATATTAGAAAAACAAAAGGGATTGATTTTGACTGTTTATGCAAAATATAAAATTTTCTTGAAAAATCTGTGGGGTACAACCACCTTGCAACAAATTTCAGCTGCTTTTTTTGTAAAGGAATAGAGAAATGACTAAACATCATCACGTGCACAACAGTTTTTGTCTAAATCCCGTCTAAAAAATAAAAACATTGCAGAGTAATGACGTATATTAAATAGATTGCACCAATTGGTTCAAAATTGTTTAAAATAATGACACTGAAATGTTCAACTTGGTTTCAATTCATTCTGTATTTCTTGTTCATACGACTTGGAAAACCTTCACCCTGTTTTACAGCAAAGACATGTATGAAGATAGGCTTGTCCTTACACCTACTGACAACATGCTTCATATTGACGAACAGCTTATAAACCGATGGTGGGAGTGGGGTGGCGTGATGACTATCACTTTGGGACAAGCAGGCCCCCTTGAAGCCAGAAGTCTGCAATCGCACTGAAGAGTTTCAACCAAGAGTTGGTTAGGAAAGGAATACGACATGTCATGTATGACATTGCCTTCGAGAGTATAATAATCTAATACGATATGCAGTGTTACATGAAAGATTTTTAGTGACAAAAACATCAAAAGAATGTTTGTCTAGGTATAAGGCATATGACTTCAAACTATTGAGTGGCATTGACTAAAACTTGCAGGTAATCTCTAATCATATACATTACTCCAAAATAATGTTAGTTAAAACAGGGAGAAAACTGTTCCATGATCAAATGTACAATGCAAATGCATACACAATACCTTGCCAGCCATTCTGTTTGAAATGATGCCATTGCTAGCAATAAGCGAATCAGCCAGAGTTGTTTTACCTGAAATGTGACAAACTTTAAGCAAAGCTAGGTGCTTTTAAAAACACTATAGTATAACAAATTAAACCACTTCATTGGTTATGGTTAAATCGTGAATTTATCTTTGCAATAAGAATGCACAAGTGTGGAGTATTTTACAGCACAATACGTGAAAGTTTCCATGTATGACTTTGCTAAACAGGTACCCATAGATTTAATTCCCTGTATTCGCAAAGTTTGCACTTTTCAAGATCTGTCCTGTTACAAATTTAAAGTTGTTAACGTTCAAGACTATATATTGATGTAAGCTTATATCACCAACAAAACGAAAAAATCATATATCAGCAGTTGGGAAAATATTTACTAGAGAAAAATCATCCAAAGAATGCACAAATATAGTTCTTGAAGATCCTGAAAAAAAATATTCAAATACATGAAGCTTTCACGGAACACAAAACTAGGACATTTTTGGCATGTTTGAAAAAGGTTTCAAATTGCACATAAAGCCATGCATGCCAGTTTGTAAGTAGAAAATAATGTCTTTCCAATGATAACACACCTGCTGTACTGCAAAGCTATAAAGGACTTGCAAGATTTTTAGTGGAATCTACAGGAATGTTTTGCAGCAACTAGGACAATCTGTTCAATATACAGACCAAGTCATGAATACAGATTAGCAACATCAAAAAGGACAGTTCTGGCTATCACTAGTGCTTAAAGCAGAGCTTTTGAAAAAGGCCAATAGTAGAGTTCATAAATCGTTTCACTTGGTACAATGGTTGACATTAGCTTCAATCCTTATAAAATTCTTAAAGTTGTACTTGGTCCATCAAGTGGAAATGCTCAAACCAGTGCATGGGAAAAATAAATCCAAGCTTATAAGTTTTACAGTAATTATGAAAACATAACAGGATGTTCAGTGCTTTTTACCCCAGTTTACCTGCAGGTGGGATGATAAGAAAGTATTGTCTGGTTCAACGTGATACTGGAAATAATATGCAAGTGACTAAGTTTAGAAAAGCCATTTGCAAGTTACATTGCACAACTGACAAATACCTTGGTGTGTTGTGAAAAGTTGTCAAATGCAAATATTAAAAAGATACAAAGATTAAGTGGGCATTTTTGCCTTGGTCTCAGCATTATTTTGTTGCCTTCCCATCTGTATGCCATTCAGTTAACATGTCACGCACCACTTTTTCATGTTGAAAAGCAATCACAATTTGTCACATGTGTCATGCGTAAAAGTTCTTGTGTCATGCACAACATTTTGCTGAAATTCAATACAGAGTCCAGACTAGTTAGCAGAAATCCTTGATTTAACAAAGAAAAGGGACACAGAGTGCAGCATTAAATTTTACAGTACTCCCAGCAACTGCATGGAACAAATTCTTGTCATTTAATTTCTTGTTTAAATAGCCTTAAATTCTTAAGGAGCTAATCTATATGATATATGTGACAAAGCCTAAAAGGCTTCTGGACACAACCACAACATTCATTGATGACTTTACATAAAGTATATCATAATTGAATAGCTTATCCTAGTTTGTTTGTTTGTCCAGTGCACTGTAGTTTGGCAAAAACAATATTAAGACTTAGTAGAATTGAGCATTTCTGCATGCACAAGGATTTTTATAACCTTTTTATGTATGCAAAGCTCTTTCACAAGAAACTCCAAAAGTGGCATGTAAATTAAATAAAACAAATTTTTGATGTGATGTGCTAAATATTTGCTTGTCATGTGTTGTACTTCAATTCCACCAGTGTGGCTTGATTAAATATAGGAGTCACGACTTTTGGTTTTGATTGTCAGCAAACTCATGAAAACAACATTTTAACTTAAGACTAATTCATCCTTTCAATTTAAGCTTTGTCAGATCAAGTAGGCAAACTAGGTCAATACAAAAGTTACGTTGGCTAGAGGAGATGTTGCAAGAGAAGCATAAAAAGTGTCTAACATCAAACATGACCTTGAAAACACCATCAAAAACATCTGTGGTTTATTTAATCTATTAACATGCAGTATTTCTTATGTTTGAAAAATACCAAAACACAAACTAAATTCATGGACCTTTGCGTAGTGTCACGTCACTAAGACTACTGCACACAAGCTTACCATGATCAACATGGGCCAAAATGCATATATTGCGCAGGTTGGCAGTGTTTTGCTGTAGTTGCTTGATTTTTACCACACTGGTTGTCCTCATGTTTAAGATTTGCCAGAAAAATGCTGCTCAAAAATCTGTCACACCTTGTTCGTTGACTCGACTGGTGTTGTGTGTCTCAGTCAATCTATTCCAACACGGCACAAAATCCTAGAGGACTGCAGAGTTGCCTATGTATAATGCACAAACTACCAATTTCAAAGAGAGCACTTCGCAACTTAGCCAAGGTATCGCTCAGCTACGCGAAATCTTCTACAACGTTTTCCACAGCACAGCTTCACCTTGCGCAACTGTGTTCACATTCCTACATTTCACGAGTGTGACTACTGGGCCATTCCACTCCACATGACCAATCGCCCATATCATTACCGGACGATTTAAAGCCCGCTATTTAAATCAATACTTTTGTACCGTAAATATATATGGTAGAGATGTTTTTCGCTGGTTTAGTGCTACTAACATATTATGATATTTTTGTCTCAGATACAAACTCCAACCCACTTCAATCCTCACTCAAGATGTGACAACTCGAGTTAGTTACTTAACTCGTATCGTGAATTGGGTTAATGGCCAAAATGGCCGTTATTGAAACTTTTATGGTCAAATACAAAGTGTTTTAACTATGGAAATTTATACAGACATAGACGACGTAGGGGAACCAAAATTTGTGGGGCGGTGGGATAATTTTTGGTTGAAAAAAAACTAGCTTTACCAAAGAAAAAAGCTTTGATCCGAAAACAGCAATTTCTTCCATGAACTTAAAATTGTATGGAACAAGTTGTGTTTCTATATTTTAATAAAAACTTAAGAGCATATATTAAACACTATTGTAAATAAATGCTTTCAAATATGACCAATTCGTGTTAGAACCGTATGAAATTAATTATTACTCCAACGAAAATGGCAGCATTCCCTTGAACTTGTGCTCCAAATATACGAACAGGAGATGAAATCCAGCAACTGCATTGAGTTGCGGTGATGGGCCGGAGTCATATTTGTCGAGTCACAAGCGTTTCGTGTCAGAGTCATCTAAAATTTTATGGAGTCGAGTGAGAGTTAGTTATGACATGGTCGAGTCAGAAGAACTATTGAGTCGCTTCGAGTTACTGGTTTGCAAACTAGGGTCAATGTCGAGCAGGGGCGTAACGAAGGGGAAAGGGGGCACAATTCCCCGGTCGCCGAATCACTATGGGACCGGCAAATCACTGCGAGGAGGGCAGTAAAGTCCCAATAATGTCGCAAGTAGACTACTTTCTTTAATGCAGTACATTTGCTTCCGAAAGACCTCAGGTTCGAACATGGGGACGCCAAACTTGTTTCTTTCCCTGGGTGCTACTCCCATCTAACCTCGTTACGCCCTTGGTGTCGAGTCAAATGAAAGTTAACATTTTTACTATGTTTTTTAATGACAAACTGCTGCCCAATGAGCTATTGTAAAAATGGCGCCCATAACGAGCTAAAAAGTGGTGCGCAACGTTGTTTATGCAGTTTTCTTATCAGGTTATTTAGACTTATGTCTTTCATGAAAACTTGATTAAATCTCAGATCAGCTGTGTTCAGCCAGAGTAGAATGTACTGTGGGAAATATGGTTTTGAATCATCTATGTTTGCTGCTGATATACGATCTATTTCTGTTCAGTTCAGGGATATCTAGTTTTCTAGATATCCCTGGTTCATGTAGTTCCAGTATTAATGGACTCCAAGTTCCAACGTCTTCTAAGTGCTTGTGGTGACTATGCTGCTGAACACGAAATTGCCGTTACTTGCAAAAAACAACTGGTGTTCTTTCCCCCCCCTAAAAAAACTTGTTCCGTCGAATGTCTATATGGGTAAATTAGAAAAGTTCCTAAATTTGAATGAAGCTATTTCAGTTTTCCAAGCTGTTTGAATGAAGCTGTTTCAATTGTAACAAAAGTTGTTTCAAAATATCCCGGGCACGTTCTCGATTAAAAGGTAATTTTTATTTTAATCGGCAAAGTTCTTGAAACGGCAAATTCTTGATTGAAATTTAGTTTTTATGAGGAGTTTCAGCTCTTTTCTGTTTTTGTCATTGGTGTACGAGCAGGCAATTTTTTGGGGGTGCAAAGGATAATTTCCCCAAATTTCTTTACATTTGCCCTAAAAACTTTTATGCGACAAACTTTCTCCCTACAAATTTTCTATAGTTGTTGCTACATTATACAGTCGTGGCCAAAAGTTTAAGACCAAAGTCGATTTTGTGTGCGAAGCTACTTGTTCCGCAGTATTGCATCAGAAATCGTTCGCGATTGCATTGTCCTTTCTGGTGAGCGAGAGTGTGACGCAAAAGACTGTTTCAAGTCATAAACAGTTAACCATTCAGCAGTGAGGTTTTTTTGTTTTTTCGTCATTATTTTCTTGCCTCAGAATGGGTAAGAAACGGTCTCTCTGAGGCACAGCGAGCTCAGATCGTGATTCTACGCCAGGAAGGATACACTGAACGCGCAATAAGTGAATGCCTTGCAGTCAATAAAACAGCAGTGCATCAGGCAGTGGTCAAGTTCAAGAATTGTGGATCTTATTCAGATTGTAAGAGGAGCGGTCGTCCACGGAAAACCACCCGACGAGACGATATTTTGA
>JGI24159J19872_10001740_pt1 | contig 24669 bp, 16 predicted proteins | sample Ectturendosymbi4_FD_19872 | JGI IMG/M metagenome (IMG submission 19872)
TCGCTGTTCAGCTCCATGATTGAGCGGTGTCCTTAATAAATTAAAGCCTGGCTTTCTGCAGATAGTGTTTAGTAGAATTCGCAGGCGAGTGTACGACACTTAGTCTTCTAATTCGATAAATATCTGCTTATGACGGTGAAATCGATCATTCAACCCAAATTTTTGTTGACCATGAACACCGCTGCATTTCGAAACGTCTGAAACAAGTTAATGTTTGTCGTTCAGGGAGTACTTCACACAAATGCACTTAACACGGTTCCCACACATTTAAAAAAATCATTTTCCATACTTTCTCAATACCTTTCCCATACTACATTAAAAAGTTCAATACCATTACTTCTCTTCCTTTTCCAAAATTCTTAATCATGAAGGTCAATTTTGCACATTGCATAACACTGCATAAATAACGAAGTGCTTTGCCTTCAGTAAAATTCTGCTCAGATACTTCTGATTTCTTTTTCATTCAGAATTTCCACACTTTTTCAATACCTGACGTACATTTTGGCCAAATTCAATACTTTTTCAAGGTCTTGAAAACCAATTTCGAAATTCAATACTTGCAGTAACGCGTGGGCACCCTGACTTCAAGCAACTTCTCCTTCGGCCTGTGGACAACAGGGCGGTGTAAACAAGACAAAACATCCAGGCTTCGAACAACTCAGGATACGACTGACTTTTATTATTGCTCAACGTTACGTTGCCATCTTAACCCGATGTACCATCAACAAATACTAAACGAAGGTTAAACAGTTAGTAGAAATGTAGAGATGCAGCCGGACTGCAAAGACATGCTTTGGGAAATATTTCCACAACACAAATAACGTATATGCCGGTGGACAACAGAGACACAACATGGCGCATCCTGGCCCAGGTCATTCCAGACCAAGCAGGCTGTTCGTTTCACGCTTATCATAAACATTCACTTCGTTTTGACACCATTCTCATGGTGTTTCTCACCTGTAAGGTCGGATTGTTGCATAACGTTTGGAACTTGAGATGCGTTGGTTTTGGACTACGAGTTAATAAACACCGAGTGCGAGTCACAAATCGAGTACGAGTTATTATGGGCATCGGAAGAGGGGGGGGGGCAAGAAACGCCCTGGATTATGAAAGTTTCAGCAAAAAATGTTGTTTTTTTAGTTTTGAGTGGGAAAAACAAATTTCACCACTTTTGGCCCCGTGGAAAAAATCCTCCCGACGCCCATGCGAGTTGAACTCGAGTACGTGGTGTCGTTGCGGCGCCTGCGACGCCGAAGTGGTGCAGGACTGAGGAAACAGGACGTGCAGTTGCTGCTGCGAACCCAGCTTAGCAATTGTTACGTCGCTGCTACAAGAAGCAAAAAGCGATGTCGTATGCAAAATAAGGCTACGGGTACCGCTTCGGACCCCTCCAATACATTTCAGTCTGGTCGATCTCCTTCCTTATTACACTGACAACGCCAAGGAATCTCGTGGGGAGGGGAAATTGAAATTGAAAGCAAACACTTCTGGTGTCTGTTTGGAAACGCAAGTTCTTATTCAACACAGAATACATTTCAGATCTATGTAGTTCAGCACATTATGAAGCATCAGGACCATTTGACTGCGAAAGCTTCGAAACAAGATCTACCGTACTTTGCCAAAAACAGAAAACATGAGAACAAAAATGTAAATGCGGCATTCTTACGACAGCAACCGCAGAAGACAATTGCTTGGCGCGCAGTGCCCCGGATGTTGTCACGCCGGGAACTACTCGTTCTGAAGCACCTCAGTCACATTTCGCGACAAAGTTCCGAATGTAATTTCATGAAAATTAGGGGATAAGTTTGATCTGGGGGGGAAATTCAACTCCTGTCACATGACGTCATTTCCGAGCAGCAAACGATAGTGCGAAACAAAAAAATGAAAATGAACTAACGGCGCGATACGCATCGCCTCGCGCCGATCCGTGTGACGTCAGTGTTGCCTGGCAACCATGCGGGCTTCCTCCTCTTCCTGCTGCATGTTACGTATGTCGGTGAGGGTGTGCACGAAGCGAGTCCACTCGTCAGGTCGCGGCGTGGCGATTTGCTGAAACAAAAATCGCGCTCTTTAGCGCCACCTTGCGCAGGGAGACTTGAAAGCGGTGCTTGGAAAGGTTTGGATGAGAGGGAGGAGCTAGGAGGGGAGAGGATGCGACGGGGGAAGTAGGAGGGGAGAGGATGTGTCGGAGGAAGGAGGCGAGAGGATGTGACGGAAGAAGTAGGAGGGGAGAGGATGCGACGGGGGAAGTAGGACGGGAGAGGATGTGTCGGAGGGAGGAGGCGAGAGGATGTGACGGAGGAAGTAGGAGGGGAAAGAATGTGTCAGAGGAAACAGGAGGGGACGTAACGGAGAAAGTAGAAGGGAGGGTGCGATGGAGCAAGTAGGAGGGGAGAGGATACGTGAGAGGAAGTAGGAGGGGAGAGGGTTTGTCGGAGCAAGTATGAGGAGAGAGGGTGCAACGAAGGAAGTATGAGGGGAGAGGATGCGATAGAGGAAGGAGGGAAGAGGATTAGATGGATGAAGTAGGAGGGGAGAGCATACGACGGAGGAAGTAGGAAGGGAGATGATGTGTCTGAAGAAATAGGAGGGGAGAGGATGTGTCGGAGGAAGTAGAAGGGGAAAGGATTGTGATGGATAAAGTAGGAGAGAGGGTGCGACGGAAGAAGTAGGAGGGGAAATGATGCGATGGAGGAAGTAGGAGAGGAGAGCATGCGACGGAGGAAGTAGGAGGGGAAAGGAGATGACTGAGGAAGTATGAGGAGAGAGAATGTGACATCAGAACGGAAAAACAGTCGTCTTGTTCAAGACACATACATGTGTCATTTCCCCCTCCTTGCCATGAAATGTGAACGCCAAATAGGACACCATGAAAAACAACGGTCAAGCTATTGTGACGCTGAACATACATACTGCGCATGCGCAGAAGTCGCGAAGCCAAAATCATCAGTAATGCCCAACAACTGCGCATATGCAGTGGCTATGAAACATGCAGAGGTTTCTACAACGGGCACACTTAATGTTCAGGTCTATGGCACAGATCGCGGAAGTTTCAACAGGTCAGATACTGGTGAGCTTAACGACGTACAGAACAACGGCGCGGATTATGACAAAACTATAGCGCCGATTCTGACGACACTGTAGCATTGTTTGCTTCCACAACCAGCAACGTTACAAGGCAAGAATCTCACAATACGTGGCAGAAAACTAGAATGTCGAGGTGGCCTTTTTTACAGAAATGCACTAAACTGGATTTCGCAAAAAAAACAGAATTTTTTACAGTAGTTGAAGCCAACTATGCGAAGATAGATTTCGCGAAAATTTACGTTTTATTGAAGCTTTTATCGCTTCGGACTGTCTATATATCGGCCACGCAGTTATAGGCATCAGCATGCCCACAACCAGAGGATGAGCAACCGGGCAATTGCCTTCCCCCTGTTTTTTTCGAAAACATCTTTAGTTACGTGTGTACCCGATGACGTGGCAACCGCAAGACTACGTCACATCTGCTTGAACAGTTTTTGATTCTTTGTCATAACAATGAACGGGATCCTTTCGACGGAAAAGTTTCTCAATAAGTAAAGGAGCAACTCGGTTTAAAAATTGCAAAATTAAAACCTTAATTCGGGTCCATCTAGGATCCAATTTGGGCCCTTCGCGGCTGCAAGGTCTCGTTTGAAACTGAAGGCCCTCTGAGNCCACGTACCTGCTCCCNAGCAATTAAACCACCTGTTCGAAAATCGCGATACNGCCACCCGACTCACCTCGCCGACGTCACAAAGGTGAACGCGGCCGACGTTGTCCCCGACCGCGATCTGGGTCCCAGACGAGTTCCACCGAAGCTTGTTCACCGCTGGGCCCGAGTCCAAGGTAGTGGTGACCACCGGGACCTGACAACGAAACTCAATGTCTCAAACAACAAATGCATCAACAAATCGTCGTCGACCCCCCACCCCCAGTTCTTTCCAGAACCGCGACCGGCATTGTCGTCGCTTCATAGCGAATAAAGCGACGATGTACAACCACGTGCGAAGATTTCCGACGACACGCGAAGATGGCTTCGTGAGCTTTAAGGAAAACAGTGAGCGTTTCCTGATATAGAATCTGAACGAAAATTCTCGGCAAAACCTCATCAACAAATGCATCCCCCCAAACCTGCGTTCGCCAAAAGCAACCGCACCATGACGAAATAATAAAAGACACTACCACCAAGCGTTACAGTTCGACCATTTTTACCTAGGCAAAATTGTACGGCAGGTTTCACCCACACACGCGCAGTCATCTTGCCGTTAACATGTTACCACTGTAGCGCTGACATTTCGTGCGATTGCATTGTTACGTCACACACGGGTTATTTTTCAGGGCAGTGGAAATATTCGTGCGGTGCAGAGTTCTCGAAGTCTTGAGTTCGACGCCCCAGCGCGACAAGTATTTTAACCATCGAACAAATCGCTGAGCGAGCAGTAACTGCACCTCTGTGTCCATGTTGAAGTTCCACAGGTCGACTTTTCCCGCGCAGTCTCCGCTGGCGAACAGTCCCGGATGTGCAGGCGACCACTGGACGTCATATACGCAGTCGCTGCGATCCTCGAAGGAATGCATGCACGTGTGTGATCCGCTCTGCGGTTAAAAGAAGTTTCTGATTATCGCGGCACTAACTTAGAAAAAAATATTAATTGTGATACTGGCAACTGGATTAAAAGTGCAGTCCCGGATGTACAGGCGACACTAGTTAGAAGTGCAGTCCCGGATGTATAGGCGACACTAATTGAAAGTTCAGTCCCGGATGTACGGCGACACTGATTAAAAGTGCAGTCCCGGATGTACAGGCGACACTGATTAAAAGTGCAGTCCCGGATGTACAGGCGACACTGNTTAAANGTGCAGTCCCGGATGTAAAGGCGACACTGGTTAAATGTGCAAACACATTTGGGAGAGAAGTCACAGGTGCGGAAACCTAGATATGAAGGAAAACAGCTTGCTGCCATGACTTCAAGCGGACTTTCAGCAAAACACGAGTCAGACCAACTTGTTGGCGGCCAAAGACGCATGCACTGAAGTGCGACAGAAGTCGACGTGGCTGCAATCGTGTGTGGTGACATGCAGTTTTCACCTCGATTATGTGATTGTTGAAACGAACGGGAAACTTACAGGGATTTTTTGCATCTTTCTGAGCTGAAAAAAAAGCTATCCACGGTCCAAAAAACAATATGAAAAAAGCCTCAATTGTGCAAGGTCTCAAAACTACAGGAAAAAAGCATCTCGGTCATTACTAACAGACGGGCAAGGTGGTTCAGTGGTTCGAGTACGCGCCCGTAAAGCTGGTGGTTTACGGTCGCGTCCTATCTGAAAAGAGCGCGCACCACAGATGCTGGTAAGCTGGGTTCGATTCCCGGTTGGGTCAGACCGACGACTTGAAAAACGGTACTGCCTGTCCAGCCTCGTGCTCAGCGTGAATGGGAGGGTGCAAGGAAAGGTGAACGCGCGTTGCTGACATTGACTCGCCACCAGTGCAGCATTCACTGCGAAAGTAGCCGCGTGACCCACGGCGCAAGTAAGCGGAGAATGGGGCAGCAGACCACTCCAAATAAAGGATTACAAAGCGAGCAGTATTTTTTTTCTTATCAATAACTATAAAGAAACAATGAAATCAAAAATACTGAACAGACAAAGCAACGCGGTTGCTTGCTTGAAACACAAATTGATCAACAGACATCGCGGACCTACCTTCAGTGACCACAGCTTGATGGTCCAGTCGAACGATGACGTCAGCAGCAAGTGCGAGAAGTCCAGCTGGCCGGGGGACCGATGAAAGTCGATGCCGGACACGGGCCCAGTGTGGCCCTCGTACAGCTCGTTGATGCCGGTTTTACTGCACAACGGACAAAACTTGAGTTCTTTTCAGCGTGAAACATCCATCACGCCTCAAACACGGTCGAGCCGTTCAAACGCACAAAAGGTTTTGAGAGCTACTGTACTACTTGGTACGGTTTGCTCCTCTTGTTTGATTTTTTCTATTGGCAGGGGGTCAAGGGGTCAATTGACAGGGGGGGTCAAGGGTCGACTTGACATGATTGAGTTGCTACAAACGGCACTTCGGTACGAAGTTCTTCTCAGGAAAGTTCGATGCGCGGCACCCTCAGTGATGTTTGAACGTAAACACGTCCAAGATAAGTTGCCTAGCAACCTGCTGCGCGCGCAGAGAACCTCACGGAGCCAAGCCGAGTTGCGAGCACAGCGTATGAAGAACTCTGAGCCCGGCTTATCTGCCGTCTTTTCCCGTCAACGCAAACTGCTGACGACGCTGCTTTGCAGCAATGCGTGGTCTGCAGTACAATAAAGGTCAGTTAACCTGTCGCAAGAGACACAAAGTAGGATAAAAAAACAGGCGAAAGCTTGTTTGCCCCCCTATGCCCCATGGTGAAGAAAAACGAGTCACGAATGAAGATATTTTTGTACCAGTGACGTTAGTGATGAAGTCACGACGTGATTAGATCAGAAGAGATTGAAGAGGTGAATCCAAAAACGTCAATCTTACTGTACCACCCATGTCGACACGCCGTATATGCGTTAAAATCTTACCTTCCATGTCGACACGCCGTATAAACCGATCCATCCTCTGCACCGATAGCGAAGTTGTTGACATTGTTATGTTGGAAAGCCATGCTCGTCACAGCCACTGACTTTGACTGTTTGTGCTGCAGCTCCATGGCTTCCTAAGGAGGCAATTATCATCAGCAAATTGTGAAAAATTGGTATACACAGGAAAGTAAGTCGAACTCTATATTCTGTTAGTTGTATTGTTCTCAAGAGGAACGTAGAAATTTGCTATCCAGTTAACTTGCAGTGTTTTTAAAGGCTAGCAGTTTTGGCCACAAACTCGCAAATCAAGATCGCACCTCTAACTATAAATGGTGCTGAAATCTCTCGTGAAGCCAAAACAGCGAAACTTTTCGGCTGACGCAGCGCCGCACAGTGTCAGCGGAATCAGAAAATAGCGATTTCGTTGCGTCACAAAACTATTCTATATGACATAACAAAAAACTACCACTCCAGTCGATTTGCTGTTTGCAGTTGGCGCCCCCACTCCCAATGTACTCAGGCAAGTTAAGCACATAATTACGTGATGAAGGCGAACCGAGTTGCGAACACGGGGATCGAGCCCCAAACTTCAAGATCCACATTCGCTATAGGTCCAGGACCCATGAACTAATGGAGTCACTCACAAGCGGCTGGGAGAGCATGTCCAAACTCCACGAGCACATCTTCCCATCGGTCGACACCGATATCAGGTTGTGAGCATTCTGCGTGCCGATGACGTCAACGCAGTAAACAGGATGCTGGCGACGAAAGACACGTGGGGGTTAGGCGAGCGATTGAAATCGCCAAGAAATTCATGACGTGAAACCATTGAGAGTTACGCACTGGACGCGATCATCCTTCTGTCTGGGTCTTTTAAGCTTGGCCTCACAAATGGCCAATTTTGGGCCTGTCCAGGCACAAACTCTACGATGCAATCGGTATTTCCGTCATTTCATATTTTCCCGGTCTTCAACCTCAAGCCAGCGGTTCTTAACATGGGGTTAATTTCATCTTCCTAGGGGGGTAAACTTACTGCACCATAAATGGCAGCAAACGCAAATGTAAACTTTCATAAATCATTCTTAACTGTTTCACTGTAAGAGTTTGTCACCTTCGTATGTAAGAAAGGTTACATATGCAAGAAAGGCTGAGAACCACTGGCCTAAAACTTAAGCGCATAGGACATGAAGAACTCTAAACATGACGCATGAGAGCGTAGGGCAGAACTTGAACGAAGAAGGATGATCGGTTTTAGGAAATTCCAAAGCTAACCGGGGAAGTTGCTCAGTCATCAGTAGATGGCATTTGGCATACCACAGAGCAGGGGAGTGTTAAAAAAAGTTTTGTATTTTAAGTAATTCTGCTGAAGTTACTGAAAATATAAAATTCAGTAATTTCTACCGAATTTCAAAAATATTCGGTCAACTACCGAAAAAGAGACAAGTTCAACACCAAGGTAAAATCGGCAGATCGCAAACGCTAGATTAATAGTAACAGTCGCCAACTGTTACAGTTTTTTGGCATACATCAGAGCAGGGGAAATGTTAAAAAATCTTCGTTATTTTCAGTAATTCTAGGCTTAGCTGAACTGTTTGTTATAGTCCAGGGTGTACAACCTTTTGCTATTGTCGACCGCATTACGTTTATTTATATGAAGTGCGGACGCCAATGAGCTCGAGTTATATTTATGAGATACGTTTAATTAAAGAATAGGTTTTATCCCGTATATGTCATTTACTTCTGCCTAAAAGTATAATGAAATGTCAAACATTTTAACGAATTTATTAAAAGAAACATCGCCATCCAGATTGTTACGCATCATGTCGACTGATTTTCTTGCCTTGCGTTTGTTTTGCTTCAGTATACGCCAGCGCGGCCGTCAGATCATACAGTTTAAATTAGATGTGGACGGCCGCAAATTTCATTATCAAAGGCCGCATGCGGTCAGTTGTGCACCGTTGTTATAGTTAATTTTTACCACCTTAAAAAATCTAGATTTTCCTGGTTTGCAGAAACTGAAATGTTGTGAGAATTTCATGTATGACATATTAAAATACCAAATTTGTCCTTGAAAAATAAATGTGTGAATTGCAGACACAATTCTCGGACGAGCATATTGGAAAGTCGTAATAGTTGTTGTCTGAGCCTTTCACTTCATCAATTCAGAAAGCTACGTGAAGAAGGTATCAAGTATTTCCAGTACCAAAATAACGAGTGGTGTATCATTCAAAGAAGTAGCTTTCACCAAAAGTTTGTATTTTCTTTGCTCAGTAGATATTTCATCCAAGACCCATAGCAGTAAACATTCTAACTTTAGTGGCGTTGCACATTCCAACTAATTACTGCGACTGTCTTCAACGCCTTACAACTGACAACTGTCAACTTTGACTTGCACAGTTGAAAAAGCATGTTTTACAGATATTTTCATTACAGAAAAGCAGGGTTGCTTGTGTGTTGTCGCTTTTTAAACAGCCTTAAAAAATTGGATGCTTTTTGTGGGGGTTGGGTAAAAACTACATCAACCTTGCCTCATATGAAAGATCCAAGGAAAAGGCGTGTCAATACGTTGTGCAGGGTTCACAGTGCACTCTTTCAAAAACACCTGTCTTCATTTTTGAAAATTTCATTCATGAAACACGATGCAAAGAAACAGCTGCAAAGCTCTCGGCGGTAAAGAACAAAATTTGAATAAACAAATGGATGAATTTAGAATTTCTATACTTTGCCAATAGTTTATGTACATTTTAGCCAATTTCAACACTTCTTCAATTCTTGCAAGCCGATTTTGACGATTCAATACTTTTTAAATACTTTCACTGCCGCGTGGGAACCTTGGTTGTGGGAAGATCCGGCTTCAGGACGTTGCCGGAGCGGATGAATATTTCCCACCTGCCCAACCGTTCGCAATACCAGGGCCGATTGACTTGCATGACTCAAGAGCTCAGTCTGCCCTTGAAAGAGACTATCTGATTCATAGCTGGGCTCCTGTCATGCGTCCCAGCTTTCATTGATGACGCGCGTCAACAACACATGTAGCGATTGTTACGAAACACACAATGCCAATTAAACACTGGATTTTTCTTTTCGTTGAGACATTTCGATCACTTGCCCGAAATAGCTTAAAAGTGTCGGTCATTTTGTCGTTTTCGGTAGTTTATAATGGCTGAAAAAGGCATCATGACCCAATTGACTTAAGTTTCTTTCGGTGATTTAAAAAAATATTCGGTCAATTACCGAAAAAAAAGACAAGTTCAACACCATGGTAAAATCGGCAGATCGCAAACGCTAGATTAATAGTAACAGTCGCCAACTGTTAAAATCGAATAATCTTAGAAGTCGTTCAGCCACGCAGTACCGAAACAGGATAAAACTGGAATAATCTGCATCCGGCAACAAGTGCAACTCACGGTGTGTGCTGCAGTGGATAGCTTGCTACGCTGGGCCGTGCGCTTGTTCACTCTGTTGTCCCACAGCACGATCTGGCCGCTGTAGGTTCCCCCCACCACCAGGTTCGGGTGGAACTTGGCGAAGCAGGCCGTGGTCACTGACGACTGGCACTGGAAGATGTACCTGCGCGGATGAATACATGTCGCGTCAGAAGCAAGCCGCGCAACGGATATGAGCACGAATCAAGGCTGAGGACAATTTTGGTCGGATCTGACTGAAACAAATTTTGTTGTTTGAATGTGATTATTCTAATCCAGGGGTCACCAACGTGGGGCACCAGGTCGCCCATTACGACCATGTAAGTCGCCCGCGGGCCTGTTCTAAAAATAACATAAGCATGATCAATGTCTTCAGATTAACGAATATCAATACTAAAATAATTGAAGGTAAATTGAGCGAACTTTTTATTTCAGAAGGTTTGTATCAAACTAGTAGCCCTTCGCATTAATCACTACACAAGAAGCAGCTCATAGTTTCAAAAATGTTGGTGACCCCTGTTCCAATCATATCCAAAACTTTTGTTGTGATCCAATTGTGCAGATTGATAAATTTTGGAAATACCAATAAAGGCACATGTCTATTTTGCTTCGTGAGGCAAAAGCACTGCCGGAACTATTTTGCCTTCAACTACTTGTGTGTTTGGCTAAAGGCAAAATAGACGCTGCCTAAAGGAATACATGGTGATTGGTTATACATGGTCGGATCAGACTGATGATTTGGAATAAATTTGCGGATCAGGACTGGACCGGATCAAATTATTTTGGATCAGCACAGGACTCGGACTGAAAAATTCCACAGTCCGCTCATTCGCCGCAAACGGTCACACGAATACCGACGAAAAATCTGTCGAACACTAATGTCGGTTACGGGAGGGCTGGCGATGATTTCTTTTAGCAATCTTTCGATTTTCCTTTGATTTGAGCACCTTCTTCGATTTTTCCTTTGATTTGAGCATCAAAGAGACACGAGTAAAATTGTGACAAAACATGCACTTTAAGTGATTTAATTCAAACCACTTCACAAGGCGGCTACACACAGAATCCGGTTACGGCTTACGATCCGGCTTATGGCCAACGGCAGTCTTCACACATACTCCGTTGGCCGTGAATTTTCTGAGTTTCGAACGGCTTCCAGCTTACTTTAAATTGTTTTAAGTAAGCCGGATTGCCTTAGTTGTCGGCGATGGTGTTCTTGCTGCATGTGTGAAGACTGACGTTGGCCACAAGCCGGATCGTAAGCCGTAACCGCATTCTGTGGTGAAGCCGCCTTACACTTTTTCGCCAGACGCCTTTCCCACAAATCACCAACACAAAGTCGTCTTTGAAGCAAGATTACATAACAACAAACCACGACCGAACGGCAAGCCAGGCTGGATATCAACAAAGGCTTTATCAAAAACAGACAAGTCGAGAGGTTCAAGGATCGATTCACGACCGCGACTGTCTTCCTGTAACGCCTCCTGGACTGGGGGAGCCCCCGATTCGGATCAAACGTCCGCCCCAGCGCAACACANGCGCGCACTTACTCGGGNGTCGTGGTCTTGTACTTGCTGTTCCACACCAAACACACTCCTTCGGGGGCGTAGGGCGTCTCTTCGTCGGCGCTGTATGACGCGACGCATAGTTCCGGGTGCTGGACACACAAAACAATCTAATTCGGGTATGGGCGTAGGAAGGGGGGAAATGCCTCCCTGGATTAGGAAATTGACGTTTTCCTATTAAATTTTTCGCAAAAAAGGTTGTTTTCTTAGTTTTGAGTGGGCAAAATGAAGTTTCACCACTTTTGCCCCTCCACCTTGGAAAAACGTCTTCCGACGCCCATGAATTTGTGGACAGGAACACCAGACCCCTCAAACAAGGTGACTAGGTTCTAGTCTAGGGGATACTGCACGCGTCACAGACGCTGGTAACGGCCTCCTCATGGTCGATGCTCGAAAGCCACAAAATATTTCTATTTATATGAATTTCCAGTCGCTTTCGACCAAGTTTGCTTTTTTATAACTAAAAAAACAAGGTGACTATGTCCGCAGGAGGTTGAAACGTGTGCCACAAATGCTGGTAGCTTGGGTTCGAATCCCGGTCGGGTCATATACCGACGACTTGAAAAACGGCACTTGCGTCCTGTCCAGCCTCGTGCTCAATGTTAATGGGGGGGTGCAAGTAAGGGTTCACGTGCGGTGCTGACATTGACTCGTCACCAGTGCACGAAGTAGCCGCGTGACCCACGGTGCTGCGTTAGAGCAGAAATGGGCGGCGGAGACCACTCGTGACACTCCAAAGGAGGTGCAAAGCGTGTATAACTGAACTGAGCCAATTGCGCCGGCCCCTGCTTTGCCACAAACAAACAAAACGCCGCACGTCAGCGAGTACTCACGTGACTGCTCCAGTCCAGTGACGTCACGACGCGAAAGCGAGACCAGCTGTCGTCCGAAAAAATCCGATTGACCGACAGTTTTAGGCCGCGGTCAATCTCGCTGTTGACAAAACGTGCTTGGTGTTAACAAGCGACACAAACGTCAAAGAGGATCAGTTCAGTCAATATTTTTCGCAACATCCTATTGGGTTTTTTCACGTATTAAACGAAGTGTTAAATCTGGCTTAATACGCGGGTAAGCATAAAAATGTCAGTTTTATTGAGGGTGCCTTCAAAGAGCTGCATCACGAATTCTGTGATCAGATGATACCCATTCAACCCTTCCTTGACAGTCGCCAGTCGCAGACGTCCAGCAGCGATGGAAACATCTGCCTTGATAAGATGCGGGTACGCTGGGCAGGGGGGTTGAGCGGTTCCCGAGTAGAAACCATTTTAGGGGCCAAGCAAAAATAGTAAAGGAATGTACTATGTGCGCGTGGCTGGGCCATACTTTGCCCACCCCTGGCTTAAAGTATACTCTGCGATTTGCGTGAACTGCAGATATTACACTGCCACAAAACGACACGACTTACAACGCACAACCTTATCAGCCGGTAAGGCAGTTTCAACCCTGTCAGTCCCGTGTGTGCCACAAATCTTGCAGAGCCTTGCAATCCTATAACTTGCCAGGCGATTGAGCTAGAGAGCTATCCAAACCATCCACGGATTCAGCAAGTCTTCTAGTTGAAATCGAAAAAAAAAACGTTTTTCGTTTTCGGTTGGATGTTTTCTGGAGGTGACGTCACAATGAGGGCATGTTTTAGAAATTTTGGCCACCTTTGGCCGGTCCTGGGCCCCAACCCATTGACCCATTCTTTTGACTCAAAGTTTTGTTGAAAACTAGGTCAAAATCCGCGTCTATAGAGCCCTTGATTGACTTGCTAGCATATCTGCAGCCAAAATTATGGGTAAAAAAAAAAGTTTTTGGCAAAATTCAAAAGGTTACAGAAAAGGCACAATTTGCCCTTTCAGGGCAAACTTCGGCCAGCCATAACTCGGCAGCAGATTGAGCTAGAGAGCTGTTCAAACCCTGTAATGACTAGTGGCGTCGTGTAGTTTAGAATAAAAATTTTTTTTTAAATTTGGTTGGGAGGTTTTGGGCCAATGGGATCATGACAGGGGCATGTTTTTTTGGTTAATTTTATGACGTCATCATCCGATCCCACGCGCCAATATTTTGGCTCGCAGTATTTTTGGATTCAAGGCCAGAATACGCGTTTTTAGAGTCCTTGATTGAGTTTCTAGCGTTTCTGGTCCAACAGTTAGGCCAAAAAACAGCTAATTAGAAAGGGGCTTTTCTCAATAGTTTTGGGGGATTTCCCTAATTAATTTTAAGTTTTTTTGGCCCTAATCTTGGAACCAGGAACGCTAAAAACCCATTCGCACCCTTCAAAGTCCCGAATAGTAACCAAAAAACAGCTAAACTCAAAAAAAATTTATGTCATTTCAATGGCTCCTGCGGATCTTAAAGGGAGGTCGGTCAAAAATGCTGACGTCAGCAAAAAATAACATAAACATCCTATCATCATATAAGCATTAAAAAACAACAGACATCCTAAACTGAAACGTTTGTTTTTGTTGCAAACTACATACCTTCACGAGTCTTTAGAGGGTTTGAACAGCTCTCTAGCTCAATCTGACGGCGAGTTACTGCCCGGGGGGAAATGCACCCCAGAGTGGCTTTTGAGGGAGCAAAAGGTTGGTCAATTTTTTGTTGATGAGCCATAATATTCGCTCCCGATATGCTAGAAAGTCAATCAAGGGCTCTATAGACGCGGATTTTGACCTAGTTTTCAACAAAACTTTGAGTCCAAAAATGGCCCATTGGAACGGCGCCCAGGGCCAGGAAAAGATGGCCAAATTAACGCAAAAACACCTCTACTTGTGACGTTCCCCCCAGAAAAGCTCAAACCCAAAACGAAAAAAATTTCTTTTCATCTGCAATTCAAGACTTGCTGAATCCGCAGAGGGTTTGAACAGCTCTCTAGCTCAATCGCCTGGCGAGTTAAAGGATTGCAAAGCGCTGCAAGATTTGTGGCGCACACGGGACTTAAAGGGTCAATCGCACCATTCTATGTCAGGTTTGAGACATACTTTCAACAAGAATCGCTGCCTATCCCAGCCATTCACGCAGTATTCTCAGCGCGCATTTACACCGAACATAACAATTTTGCAATCAACAAAAGTCTCAACCGTTAATCGCATCTGCTCACTCTGGGCCAGAGTGACGCCAGCTGGGCCCTGCCTTGTGGAACAGCAGCATTTAACAGGACGCATGGTTGGGTGACAGGCCTTGCCCTGCCCCCTGTGACGGCCACAGCCCTTGCCCAAAGCACAAGTCATTAGCAAAAAATGGGCAGGCCGACCGACTGTTTCTCCGGAAGTAACGAGTATTTTAAATATTGGGTCAGATTTTCGTACTTGTGTCTTCAGACATTTAAGAGGCTCTGTTATTTTTTTTCTATTTTTTGTCAATTTTGGTGACGGCAATTGGTGGCAGACCGATGCCGGCTTCGTAGCTTCTTGCCTCAGCTTTTGGGTGAACACTCTCGCCCAATGAGCGCTACGGCGATTCACTCAGTGGCCGTGGATCAATCTCCCAACCTTCAAACTGAGAGGCGGACACTTTACCACTCAACTATTGCCGTCCAGTTGCTGTTACTTTTATCCACATCTTCGGCTGGCTTTGTCAGTTGCCAGTCAGCGCAAGCGACCTGGCACAAATTTGACGAAGTGAAAAACAAAATTTCTAGATTATCGTTGCTGAAGTGCTCGCATACGGTACAAGCCAGGTGCATTCCCTTGGCGAACGTGGTCAACTTTCGTCAGAAATTCCCAAGAAAAAGGCTCTAGGTTTGCTGCAACAGGATAAGAATCTTATTCCATTTGAATCAATGAGGATGCGTAGTGCTACGAGAAATCGGATTGTTACATTTTTTAAAAATTTGCTGATGGATTCAAATCCACCGCCTTTGCGGAGACTGTACATGGAATTAAGAATAAGTCGCGATAGGACGAATTTGCGGACATCCACAACGCAGCCTTGACTGCAAGCGGCACATTCATGGTTATCGGAAGGGTGGGGTCAGGGGGACACGCCCCCGGCATTTTGCAATTTTACATTTTCCTAGAAAATTTTTTACGAGAAAAGGTTGTTTTCTTGGTTTCGAGTGGGCAAATCAAATTTCACTACTTGTTCCCCCCTAGAAAAATATTTCTGGCTACCCCTGGAAAATTCACTTTTGGCCCCCTCCTGGAAAAAAAACCTTCCGGCGCCCATGGGCACAATTCTGGACCAGATCTGGCCTGTTTCATCATGCGCAAAAGATTCAAATCACTCCGAAATCCGTAAAATAATTAAACCTTAACGTCAGTGGTCACCGTTGGCCTTAGTGCAACGCGCTACAGAGTCGCACGAGAAATGCACCTTTCTTCTTCAACTTGCGAACTGTATTCCGTGAAAAGGTCGATCTGATGGGCGAGAGCTCTTTCCATAAATCTGGTGGAGCGTTTGAAGAAGGCCAAGTATTGGTCGGAAGATTCAATCAAGTGTTTGTCTTCTTCCGTCATTTCCGGAATTGCTTCTAGTAAAGTACGCATAGGACTGGGCTAGAAACTCGCACTGGCGGACAACGTAGCAACAACGCAGATAAACTGCTAACCGATCTCTTCTTCCTTTTTTTCTTCTTCTTCTTCTTCGAGAATCTTCTGTTCGAGCTTTTCCTGATGTTCGTCTTTCAAGTTCTCCAACTCATCTGCAAAGTGACAGGTGACAAGTACCATGACAAACTTAAGTGACAGGTGACAAGTGCCATGACAAACTTAAGTGACAGGTGACAAGTACCATGACAAACTTAAGTGACAGGTGACAAGTACCATGACAAACTTAAGTGACAGGTGACAAGTACCATGACAAACTTAAGCTGCAAGCTACACGCGCAACCTGACAAGAAAACATCCAAACACGTTGTGGCGGTGCGGACGTTCAGGTGCGCACTGGAAAGAATAGTTGCTGCATTCACTTCGTTAACATCTACTGCTAAATACACGCTCTAAGGAGCCCGTCACAGCCAGTTTGCGTAAAATAAGGAGGAAAAATCGCCCTGAAATATTAGAAAGTCTTACAATCCTCAAAAAAGCAAAAACCCGACTCAAACTGTGATGCTTTGTCGGGAGACGAAAAGAAGAACAGTCGCAGTAGTGGCCGCGAATTTCAACACAGTACGCACCTTCAGACAACACAGTACACACCTTCAGACTCTTCTTGTTTCTGCTCCACCGGAGTTTGGGTTTCTTTTGCATACGTCACTACCTCACGCGGCGGCACTGACGTCAGCGTGATCTTGCTCTGACCGAGCTTGGCTTGCCTGATCTGCCTGCGATGCAAACGTTTCCATTGTCACGAAAGTCGTAATGAAGTCGCAGCAGATGCGCAAACGCGTTTTGAGCTTCGCCAGTTACAAAAAGGCGACTACTTTATCCCTCAGTTACAAACTTACAGCAATCCTTACAAGTAAATCAATTTGCGCTATGAAAAATTTTTGTGATTTGGCTCAAGTGATGCATTTTTATGCAAACTGAGAAAATAGTTCGCAAACAAATACTTTTCACTTAAATAGCAGTTTCAGTGAAATTGTCTGTTGTGGATCAAGAGCCAAGCCAATCGGCTTCCATACATTATGCAATTCCAAGCTATGTCAACCATTTCATGTGATCGTTTAGCTTTCATAACATCGCCTAAATTTTCAGTGGCTTTTGCAGAAGTGTTTCCCTAACCATGTAGTAACCGAATGGTATGCACAAAGAACAAATTTGGCAAGACAAGCACACACGGTTTGCTACTTTACTGGCTTATACCCAGGACAGGCTTGTTGAAGTGTTTGCTTTCCGCATGCACAAGCATTTCATGCTCTTACTTAAACCAACTTTTTATGCAAGATTTCCAACTAAAACATTTTGGATTTCACATCCACACTCAGCATAAGAACAATGGAAGCACCATTGCACTAGCACCTACAGCAAAAAAAGCTATGCTTAATGCAATAAGAAAAATCGTAACTGTGACTGGTAACTTTATTCTGAGTGAGGAACCTCACATGCACAGTTAACAATGCAACCATCAGTAGTAGCTCAAAACAACCTGACAATGAACCATTACCAACTTACTGAAGACTGTACTGCATATTGCTGTAACAGCAACAGAAAGTTGTGACACAGCCCACAGCTCATATGACAAACCTTAAACACATAGGTAACAATGTGGTTCTGTAGAGGGTGCAGGAATGCTTAAGGTTCATTAACTCAGTGTATATTATCTCATTACTACTGCAAATGGTGGATTCCATCAACACTTCTACATGATAAGTTGAATTGACATTCGCATATGAGCTAAGCAAATATGTCACACAGACAACATTGGGAAGTTGCAAGATCCATTGTTAGCATTGCGCAGACAGTTTGACATTGCTTGCTTTCTCTAAACAGAACTTTCACTAAACACTGGACTGATTATCAGCCTGCATTCAGTGAGAATGAAATATTTTGGGAATGAAAATTTTAGCACTTGTGCAACCAAGGCACAACATCTCTTGAAAACTTATCTCAGCGTTCCTTACATGGAAAAGTTAAATGGGCAGAGGAAAAACTCTTGTATCTCAACTTGCATTTAATGATAAAAACATGTACCAAAAACATTTCCATATTTCAAAAATGAAAATGTCAAGCAATCTGGTGGAAACTTCAACATTTGCAGCCAATGCACAAAATTTTCACCTATCCATTAATGTGCTTTACACTTCTTATGACTAAGGTTATTGGAGTACACATCCCCAAATGATCCATTTATGCATCTAGACCTAATCTTCCCAAAAACTTCACATTGCTGCTTTTTACCAAACAAGGCATGAATTGAAGTTCAGCACCCGGAGTAGTGTCAGGTCAAAATTCATTGAGGAACAGGTTAATTTCATCCAGAAACCACATTTCAGCATGGCAACTTCCTGTGAGTTTGAGATTTACTAACTTCAATGAACTACTGAATGGAACCAATTCCAGAAGTATGGTTCACACCACATTACATGCAGTGGTACACCAAATTACATGCTAACAACAGCACATGAACTACCACGATGTAAGCATATGTTGGCCTTGTAGTTCAACCAGACTTGGCTCCAAATCCCAGTCCATGCTGTTACACCTCAACAAGGTATGGATTATAAACAAAGAATCGGTAACAAACAAAACAAAAAACTATCCAGCTATACCCCTCCTGACTTTGAGTGAGTTGTTCGGTCAAGCCCCAAGAATTTTAACGCAATCTGATGTAGAAACTCTTTTACCAAATAAATGAGCAATGAAGTGTACCACATATACCAACACTAGACCTTGTGGATAACTAAACTGGTGACCAAATGTGCAGCAAACACAAATGTCTTAGACTTTAAAGAAAATTGAGACAATGAACCATTCATGATAACTGCATCCATAAATATTCACAGCCAGAGAGCAAATCCCTCACCTAGGTCTGTATAATGTTGGCTCAGGGCCAGCAGCTTCCTTTTCGACAGTGTGCTTTGGTGAAAGGGAAGGTGCAACTGAAGATAAAATAGAAGTATATACAACTTGTGACTTGATATGAATCAGTTTTTTCCAGCATGAGCAATATCACCACTCTTAGGTAAATTCCCATTTCAAAGGCAATTTTAACACTGTTGGGAGATATTTTTAATTAAAAAAAATTTCAACACACATTTTAGGATTATTTATGATAAAACCACCTACTATACGCATCAACAATTAGCATGATCGCTAATATCCATATACATTCAAGCCATATGCCATTAGCCTATCACAGCTACAAACATTGCTTAAAAAATTGTGTTTGGCCCTTGCAGATATTCTTGATAAACATGAGTCAGCTGGAATCTGACTAGTATGATTGCGTTATAAGCAACATATTCTCTGTATAGTTGATTATTAGTGAGATGCTACATAAACAATATTATGAAATTCAGCTGCAAGCTGTAAAAGTAGGTGCTTTCCTTTGTACATATATGGCAAGTACTTCAGTGCACAGGTGCAGCATAGATATTCTGCTTGAACTGCAAAAATATCACTGACAGCACAAGGATGTCAGGAATTCATTAATGGAGCGCTAACCAAGCAGTACCCATTGCAGTTGCAAAAATTTATTTAACTGTTAGGGTGAGACTGACTCTAGACAAAAAATATACCAAGGACACTATGTGGTTATAAAGGTTGTAAACATTTATATAAATAGATGTGTATGCTTTCTGAATACCATGAAAAGAATAGATGAAAAGGTAGTGCACTGAAACAACAGCTAGCAGTTTTTTCATAGTTTTTTAAGGACGCAACATAAATTTTATACAATTTGCACAGTGCAAGGTTGGTAAAAAAACTGAATCTGAAAACGATTTGAGAGTGGTTGCATAATATGAATAGTGTATTCCAGAACCACAAAACACGTTGACAAATACAATGTAGCCTTATGATAGGCAGAAAGGCTGTACAAAATCAATAACAAAAACTCAATCTTTCACAACATGTTGCCTAAAACTGTTTTCATTGTGGTATATTGGTCTACAAATTTTCTGCACCCAGCTGGTTATAGTGCAAAAGATTAAAAGTAGTTTTAACATGGTTTTATATGTTGCCAGAAACACTACTGTATAAATCAAGTTAAATAAAAGTGCAGTGAAATATATGCATTAATTCATTCAGTTTCACACATAATTTCTCTCATCTTTATTCAGTAAAAAGAATACAGAAAACTGATCAGCAATGGAACTAATTGTTTCTTTGCTTCTTTTTAAAATTATGTTTATCTGTTTTATTGGTGACTTAGCTCATTTTCTGAAACTCTGTAACATAACACAAAAATTTCTTTAACCCACAGCCTGGAAAAAGATCGCACAACTTATGCCATTGGCTTTAGTCCATCCAAAATCAGACCACTAGGCCAATGTGAAATTGCCATTACAGTTTTCATCACAAAATTCTACATGCGTTTTTCACATTCTAAGATTCCATAACTCTTCACCTAACCACATTATTAATCAATGCATTAGTGCATCAAATTGCGCGGTCTCAGAATCATTATCTTACTAAGTTCAAATGTTCCAATAGTATTATTTGAAAAAATAAAACAAAAATGGAGGCAAACAAATGTTGGATTGATTTTATGTAAACACAACGTATAACTTTAAAAATATATTCAAAACAGCATATTTGAACTACACATTAAACATTTCAACTTGAACAAACAAACTAACATACCAGTAGGTTCATAATCAATTCCCACAGTTTTTAAAAGATTCTCTGCTTCCTTACGCTTCTGATCTAAGTCGGATGAAACGGTCACAGACACACGCTTCTCATCCTAACAAAATACAAGACAATTAACCTAAAGAAACTATCTTTGCCAATGTGTATTTTACCAAAGGAATTTAACAGTGGCAGATGCAAAAGGAAAGATATATTTTCTATTTTTACTGAAAAACCTGGGACAAACAAACTAATGTTGACGCCTCACAGTCCCACAGCATTGAATGCATGATGGCAAGTGTGCAAAGCTTCACAAATGGGATATGTGCTAAGAATAGCACTTATATGTACATGGCATGAACAAGCAATAAAAGAGTGATCATGACGCATTCTCGCCATTGTTGCTTGCTGCCACAGTATGAAGCTTTGCACACTAGCCACTCATGCTCTCTGATCACAACACTAAGATAACAGCATTAGCTTTTTCATAGAGCTTTAGTTACAAGAAGGCAAACTTGATTTATAAAAACATATTTTGACTAAATAAATAAAAATGAAAGACATGGTATGATAAACATGTGCAAATTTCCATGTTGCACAATACTGACCAAAACTAAAAGAACAAAACCTGTGATAAGTAGAGCTTACTAGCAATATTATATTATTGACACATGCAAAAACTATGGGACACTAAATACCAATGCTATTCAGTTGAGTTGCTATAAACTGATGATTAAAATTTTTTCAAACTCTATATTAGATAGACAAATTTTACTGTTTTTTATAAGTGCAGCAAGGTTGCATGTGAACAGGCTTACTGTATACATTGAAGCTGGGTGGTTGATGCTTACAGTTGCATAGGGAATGGTCAGGTTTAAAATCAATAAATCCAACATAATTTTAATTCCATCCCATTACTAATAAGTTCTTAGACAACTGCAAAGTTTGAATGCTTGCTGAAGTATTGGAGAAATTACCATCAACAAGGTTTAAAAATGTCTGCTAGCATTTCTGGTCCAACATTAACTCCATTATACTGTATAATGCAGTGGTTCCCAAAGTGAGGGTAAATTACCCCCAGGAGTAATATGGAATTCTTCAGGGGGCAACGCAGAACCAAAATCTCAATGTTGTTCTGTATTATGAGCCATCACTGTGAAATATTGAGGGTAATGAGACATAATTGCTACCTTGATTAGGGTAACGGCTCCAACAAGTTTGAAAACCACTGGTATAATGAATGTATTGCAAGGTATGCTTTTCCCATTGTTTCAAAAGTGGCACAGATCTTGCCAGTTCATATGCCTGGTCAAAAGGATAACCATTCTAATTACTAGCCAAATGTTTTTCATCTCGTTTCAGTAAAATATTTGAAAAATTCATATCATAATCCTGATCAAGTGGCCATTTTTTACATATGCAAAGTTTTGAGTCCTGACCAATATGTTTTCAAGAAATATTTCTCCACTTCCTTTGCAATTTCTCATATTTATAATTTTGTTCAAGGTTTTAATAAAGGTAAATTTGTTTGCTTAATATTTTCAGATCTGGGCAAAGCTTTCGACACTGTCACTCATTTTCTGTTGCTGAGTGAACTAGAATGATGATTATAGTCTGTGTGGTCATCCAGTGTAACTTTTTACAACTTAAATTGTTAATCAACAACACACAACAAAGCACATCCAGCATCTGGCGACTTGTCAAATCTCCTTTATGCCTCATGTGGTATTCTCCAGGGTTCAACATTGTTTCTAATTTTAATAAATTATTTGCTTTCCGCATCAATTTTTCGGGTGAGACTAATATAAATTTAACTTTGTTTCACACAAATTCTGACTAGTTGCAAATTAATGTAAATTACGAATGAATAACAACTAACAATTGCATAGAAATAAATAAACTGATGATGAAATACACGATGACTGAGTTTACTGTTGTAACTAAACAAAAGTTAGTGTCATGTGTAGATAAAAAAAAACTTAATTTCTATAAAACAGTATATTAAATATTTAGGTATCCTAATTAATAGTTCACTAAATTGGAAATAACATAATCACAAAATATAACAGCAAAATTGNCAGAATTAGTTGGGTTCTGTTNCAGAGAAAAATATATTTATGAGCATATTTTTAGAATGTTATTAGCTTATGAATTGTATTCACAATTAGAATAGTGCATTCATTACAGTTACACAATCCAAATAACTGCCTTACAGAGTTATAGTCATTCCAATTACCCACAATTATCTGCTTTTCTACAACCATGATCTGCTTACAGAGCATGTTTATAATTTAGAGTTTGCCAAATACATGCACTAGTGATGATGCAGATTCTTATCTTAAAGATACAATGGCTACAACAATAGTAAGTCGGTGAAAAGCATTAAGTTTTCGTTCACAAGCAAACAGAATCAGGAAAAAATCTGTTACTGGAACCTACAATTTAAAAACATGTCCCTGCAGAATAAGGAAAAGTCTTTGGAATGCTTAAAAAAACTGTGCTGCAAATTTGGTATTTACAACTATAAGTTACCCTAATAGCATATATTTGCAGCTACACTGTTAGCAATTCACACTTTTGTATTATCTTGCTTAGCCAACTAAGCCTTAGAAATAGGTTCAAGAACACTACTTAATTTATTTTTCACTAACTGCACAACAACTGGCCTTCAAACCACATATACAGTCATACCTTGTTAGTCCAGACTACTTTATTTCATCACATAATGTGGGTTTAGTAAGGTATCCAGATGATCAAAATCAAAAGAAAACTATGGCAAAATACTTCATTTGAAGTGCAAATACCAACAATGTGAACAAAGGTAATAATGTGCTGCATGCAATAGAACTCACTGATTCATCCCAAACAAAAAAGCATATATAAACTGTGGACTTAAGACAAACTACTAACTTATGCAAATAGAGGTAGAACTACTTGTGCAACATACTTAAAGAAAATATATACTTGTACTTTTTGTTTATCAACATATTTGATAAGAAAACTGACAACTTGAAGTATGTTGTTTGCTTTGAACAAGGTAAACAAAATGTTGACGAGCATAAAAGCATGACATGTATAATGCAAAAACAAAACTGATTTTATTACATGATTAAGTCTAGTACTGCCTGTGCACAAGTAACAAAATCAGCACGCATTGATGTTATATGGAAATCGATTTCCTCATATGGTATCTTCAGTCCAAGTAAATTGAAGGTAAAAACGAGTGGATGTACGCAAAGCAATGATTAATACGAAACAAATACAATGGTTGCGTAAACAACATATTGAGCTAACATTGACAGTACCATAAACAAGCATTTAGAGCAAGCACAAACAAGTAGCAAAGCACACTAGGTGTGATAAGACAAAACCAACTAGTAACAATAAGTTAAAACACAAAGTGGGAGGAAAGAGCAATATATGAGAGAAGGAAAAACAGTGCACCAAAATAAAAGTGATGATAACAGCAACGTCTAAACATGGGCAAGTCTATCATTTAATGCTAGGCAAAATAATTCTGTGCTTGTTAATGCTAGCGCTGATTTTGTTGAGCCACTTATCTTCACAAATATCAAGGTAATCGTAGCTGGGTTGTTCCGCGAACGTGACTATAAAACATTCATTGAATTTAGGCTTTTTTTCAATCTTATGTTCGTGCACCATATGTTGTAGTAAAGGCACCTGCTCTTGGTAATCAGACAAATTGACAGTGCTCCACGAAGAGCGGTGGGAGTTCCAACGTTTCGAAAATTTGTTTTAGGTTTGGCCGAGATACTGTTTTCCGCATAATTTACAAGTTGCAATGTAAATTCCATAATTGGAACAAGTTAGCATCTGCTTCAAAGGAAACAATTTGCCCTTTGAGTGCAGGGCAGTGACTTTAGTTACCATGTTTGCATCGTGCTTGCCAAATTTGCCACACAACGCACAGTGTCCTCATGG
>JGI24159J19872_10001743_pt1 | contig 24660 bp, 18 predicted proteins | sample Ectturendosymbi4_FD_19872 | JGI IMG/M metagenome (IMG submission 19872)
GGTAGTATTTCGCTGAAGTTTTTACTGGAAACTAGGCTACAATCCGAGTCTTTTGATACTTTGGATGACCTGCTGGGGTTTCAGGTTCAAACATTGTGATGTAAGATAGTAAAAATATTTGACTAATTAGATATTTAGAGAAAAATATATCTAATATTGCAAATATCTTGAAAAATACTGAGAGCAGCAGAAACAAAACGCCAAATTCAGATTCAGCGGCCAAAAATTATCCAGAAAACATCCCAACCTCGACATAAAAAATTTTTTGTTGCGTAGTGTTATGAGTGCAAAAGATAGGAAATCAAAATTTTTCAGCTACTTTTAAAAAGTCAAAGGTGAACTTCTTACTAGAAATCATAATATTTCTTAGAAAAACGGGATTCTAGACATATCTTCGCATTTGTGTTGATGCAAATGTGTGCAGGTTTGAAAGAACACATGAGGGAGGTAATCGATTATGTGTTTTGCGCTCTTTGCATGATTTGCCGGGGCAGCGCTTTTAGCTGGAATCGCCAAGACTGCAACAGGCAAAGCATGCAACAAGTGAAGAACCAGGCCCGTGGCCAGCTTGGGACACTAGGAGTGGAGACGAGTTTTCTGAGATGAGCCAAGATTTTTTAAACTATGTACAATAGTTTGAAACTATGTCCAGCACATTTTTCCAGGGGGGAAGTTTTTTTCTGCGCTCCCCCACCCCCCCTTGTTACGGACCTGTGCAAAGCACTTGGTCAGTTGGGACTGGTGTGCATTTAAAGATTTGTCTCTGAAACGGAAAACAGTTAAGGATCGGATACTTAAGATGGAAAGTGATACTAAGCAGTTTACACAAGATTTGTCTTCATGCAAGTATTTTTCTATTTGTATTGATGAAAGTACTGATATTACATCATCAGCTAGGCTGGCAATATTTTCTCGATATTGTAAAGGTGATGAAATATGTGTAGAGATGTTTGCCCTTCTAACGCTACCTGAGCGTCCTGCCGGAGCCGAAATATGTAAGGCTGCTATAAACGAATTTTCTTCTCGTCAAATTGACATTTCCAACTGGTTGCGCCCCCAGCATGACTGGTGAGAAGGCAGGTTTTGTAAGTTTGTTCACAACAGACGTTGGTCATCCAGTGATAGGTTTTCATTGCATCATACATGAAGAGGCATTGTGTGCAAAAGCTGGCCTGAAAGAACTTCAGGAAGTGATGCAAACAGTTACCAAAGTTGTGAATTTCATTTCTGCTCGGGCGTTATATAAAAGACAATTTTAAGTTTTACTGAATAAGGTAGAATCTGTGTACAAAGGATTAAAAATGTACAACAATGTACGATGGCTTAGCGGAGGCTTGGTTCTGAAACGATTCGTTGAATGCTTTTATGAGATAAAAATCTTCTTAAATGACCACCATATTTCTTACCAGGAATTGTCTGACTACAAGTGGATTTCAAAACTGAAGTTCTTTGCAGATTTTTGTTAACATCTGAATGAACAGAATATTAAATTACAATGTAGTGGTAAGGCACTTGATGTTACGTTTGGATACATAAAGGCTTTTGAAAAAAAACTAGAAGTCTTTAAGAAAGATATTGGAGATGAAAGATTTAAATACTTTTGAAACCTCAAGAGGCATATTCATGATATCCAAAACGATGACCGGACAGATCTTCAAAGTCTTCAGAAGCTCTTTTTGAACATTATCGAGTCAGTTGGTCAGCAGTTCTTCACAAGATTTTCTAAATTCAGAGAACTAGAAGATACAGCAAAATTAATGAGGTTTCCACTTCCAGACAGTATAAAAATGGAGGAACTAAACCTACAAAAGTTTTCATGGATAGATATGGATGAATTTGAAATGCAGTTGATTGAATTTCAGAGTAGCTCAATTTGGAAACAGAGGTTTACTGACTTTAGAGTTGACTTGGAAAACATTGAAAAAAAGCGATTAGAGAAGGTAATACTAGAGAGAAGTGCAGAAAACGAACTGTTGCGGGGTTGGAATGTCATTCCTGAACGTTTTTCGTGCTTAAAAACTTTGCAACAGCAATACTCTCCGTGTTTTCATCTACATATACTTGTGAATCTTTGTTCTCGGTTATGAACTTTGTTAAATCTCGTAATAGGAGCAGCCTGACCGATGAAACTAGTAGTTCATGTATATCTCTGAAGGTAACAAAATATAAAACCAATGTAAAATCTCTGTCAGCGGTAATGCAGCAGAAGAGGTCTCACTGACATAGCCCAAGAAAAGTCATCAACACTTTTTGTTGGACTGATATTTTCTTTGAAAAGTAACTTAAGTCTTGTTTAAAAAGTTTATTGTGCATAATTTGTTTTGAAAGAAGGAAAGCATTGTTTTTGTTTGGGCATTGTTTTCAAGGTGAATAAATCTAAATTTGGTTAGATTGTGTTTTCACTGTTTGGGTGAATTTGTACCATTTCTTCAAGGTTATTCACATACACCTTTAAGGATGTCAAGTAGTATGTTCTCACAATTTTTGGTTGGCACGCGTAAGAATTTTGTCATTGATTTAGCCGATTTCGGCACGCAAACCGAAAAAGATTGCCCGCCCCTGTTTTAAAATAATGGGATCCAAAGAATTCAAAAACGTTTCTTGAAGAAAAACATGATCAATCGATAAATTTTTCTATTGAAATTTCCTGATTGCAAAAGTTTTCCTTAATTTGAAAACAAAGCATTTGCTCCATTGCGTAAGAAGCTATTGTAACTGATTCATAATGATAAACGAACAGAGAGTGCTGTTATGCGTTACGACGTCTTTCATAGTGCGTNTGAAGCTGCCAGTGTCATGACTGAAGGTACTAGTGNAGTGATTACATCGGGGCAGGACGGAACCATCAGCGNAGGTGATTTTACGTTACGTTGCTGGTAGAGTTGAAATTGCTTGTTTATTGGCTGTGTTGAGTTAAGGTAGTTTTGACGTTGTGTTTGCTTCCAATTAATTAATTAATTAATTTTATTTTGGCTTGTTTATTCTCTCTTACAAGTCATAGAGTTGGAAACTTCGCATGCTGTTGCATTGGACTGAAAGTCACCTATGCTCTCAGCGACGAATAGAAGAACATTGTTTGATGCTCTCATGTTGGTATGTGCTTTCAATTGGTTATAATTTGGGGGGACAAATGGCGTGCGGAGGTTTAAGTTCAGATGTTGTCACATACTGGTGGGTTACCAGCTCTGCTGAGAGAACCTCTTGCTGGTAAACCTGTCCTGGTATATATTCACATTTCGAGGAACTGATAAGACTTTCGATTATGCAAAATGATTAGAATCAATGCTACCTCAAGTTCTCAACGTAGGTTTTTTTCAATTAAACAATGACCCTAGTATAAGCACATGTGTAGAAATAAAAAAGACATTACCTGCAGCGCAAAAAACACATTCGATGGCGCATCAAAACTCGTGTGCTTGACGGAACATTAGACAAGCAACTTTATAAAAAAACGAACGTCACCTCTACGTGTGACTTCATGATTTTGGCAACGTGTTAATTACGCAAAAAATTAAATGCAACACTCTACGACACTATGCCAATTATAGGTATGTTTGAGTGACCCTTTTGCTCCTGAGCATATTGTAGGCAATAAAACGTTCAATCCAAGTTTTGCTTGTCCTTAGTTTCGTGTACTACGGACCTTTTCCGCTAACCTTCACGAACGTTCTGTGAAAGCTGCATTTTGTGTGCAGTATGGGTATTTAATTTCTGTTTTTGACTTGGTTTGTTACAGGTTGACCAGAAAAGTGTAAATATTAGATTTATGAGCATTCCAGTATGTCTGGTCATTACTGAAGAAACGCCGTTATGGCGCTTCCTGAATAAAATTAAAACAGCTTCATCAACCTAAAACAAGTATGCTCTTTCCAACTTAAGAACAGAGAAGCTAACCGTCCCCTCAACATCATGTGGTATGGACAGGTGCAGGAAATCTACAGGCACCCAAAATATCTTGGTGTTATCCTTGATCGTTCGCTTACATTCAAAAAACATCTTCAGAACTGCAAAGCTAAAGTGAGTACGCGAAACAACATCCTCCGTAAGCTCATCTCCTCGCAATGGGGAGAAAATCCCAACACTCTGAAAACATCTGCACTTGCCTTATGTTACTCTGCAGCTGAGTATGCCAGTCCAGTATGGTCTCGTTCCAGTCATGCCAAATACCTCGACCCTGCACAAAACGACAGTTGCCGCATTATTGCAGGATGTCTAAAACCCACCAACACAAGCTGTTTGTACCTTCGCGCTGGAATTGCTCCACCTGATATGCGAAGAGAGATGATAAGCTGACGGGAAAGGTGCAGAGAAATGCACGACCCAAGCCATACGCTGTACGGATCCCAGGCAGCGAATCAAAGATTAAAATCAGGTAAAAGCGTCCTCGACCGCACACTTCTACTTACCAGGTCATCTGAAGAAACTCGGTTAGAGCTGTGGAAAGATTGGTTAAGAGTCAGCCCACCGAAACCGGCCCTAAATATCGAACCAGCTGAAGTAATTGCCTCAGGTAATTGCCCGCCCCTGGCTTCCTGGTCATATTGGAAATGTCTCAACCGACTCCGGACCGGAGTTGGCAGAAGTAAAAGTACACTTGTTCAGTGAAGCCTCTACAGCGGCTCGACTCTGCGTAGGTGCTGTATCCGCAGAGGACACAGCCGGACACCTTCAATGCCCACTGCTTCCAATAGGATGCACGCTGTTAGACCTCTCAAACAATAACAACATCGCTGAAACAACGGTGGAGTTATGAATGAATAAAGACACGAGTCAGCATCATCAACTTTTTATCAGCGAAAAGCGGCTACGTAATATTGAACTACCTTTGTATTATGGTGAGATCTTGGTAAGATTTTTTATTTTTGATTTTGCGTATTGCTGTCTACTCTGGCATGAAATACAATACAAAAATNAAATCCGTAACAAACTTTTTATTTGCAAGAATAGTTTTAGCCAAATACAGTCACGATACANCAATCAATCGTGTATTAAANAATATGTACATTTAAAGTAAAAATTGATTTTTTGAAGACNGTTACGTAAATGTTTTCGGAAGCAAAAACGTGAATATATTAAACATTTCTTTCNCGAACAAAACAGTGAGTTTGTCTAGTTTGATGATGATGAAACACTTAAACTATTCTGCTGAGACCTGGTTGTTCATGCGATGTTGCCGTTTTATAAGACGAATTGTAGAAAACTCGTATCTACTTGCTCAATGGTTCCCAAACTTGTTTGAGTCGTTACCCAAGCCAAGGCAGCGATTATGTCTTATTACGCTCAATATTGCGCAGTGATCGCTCATAAAACAGAACAACATTGTGGTTTTGGTTCCGCGTTACTCCCTGAAGAATTGCATATTGCCCTCGGGATAATTTACCCACACTCTGGGAACCTCTGTACCAGTTGAAAATACGCTATTTTTCCCCAAAGGTTCAAGCTAGCATAAATAATACGACTGCTTACGTTGTTCAAAGATTAAACGATTATTCTGTAGCGGAAAGTTGAACGATGAGGTAGAAGGATTCACGCACAGACCTTAATCTCGCGGTTATGCGCAATCCCCTGTCGTTTGAGTAACTTTTGGCTGTACTCAATAAAAATTGCTAATAATGCATTTATCGTCTTTATCACATACGAGCCAGTAACGATTGCAAAGTCATACCTACGAGACAAATACTTGAATCACATTAGCAACTACTTTCCAATCAAAACTTAAGACGTTAGTCTTTGGATGCATCGCGGGTTTTCAAGATGATTACCTGGATCAACACAAATACCTACAAAACCGCAGATTCAAGGGTAATAAAAATAGTTTTTCTTTATTCCCTTCCCGATGTGCAGTTTTCGTGCGGGTTGTAAGGCAAGCTCAGTACGCTTTACGCCAACGTCTCCATCGCTTGTTCAGGGAGGTTCCCAACTAATCAAAGCAATAAATAGCTGGTACGACAGCAAATGTTCTTACGAAGGAGGTGTAAGTTGGCTGTACGTGAGTAAAAGCGTAGCATGTCAACGGTGCTAAGGACATCAATAACTGGTAAATTTCGCTATACGCATCAACAGCATACAGTTTTCAAACAAAATCAACGAAAACGTCTATGACAAAAAAGTTTGGTTTCTTTTCTGCTTGTCAGTTTTTTCTTGAAGGGAATCTGTCTTCGTTTTAAGCTTTGTATAATTTAAGTTTACAAGCTGCTAGTAATTGCTTCGTGCTCGTTATCAGTGCTTGTTTCTGATCAACCAAAATCCTACTTACTTAGTAAGTCACGAATGTTTTCTGTAAAAGCTTTGTTTCCATATACGATCTCAGAATGTCTGTTTTGTACAAGTTATTGTAACTCAATGAAATCGTTTGTGTTAGATTTAAGGCAAGAGGTGGACGATCTTTTACAATTATAAACATGCTCTTAATTTACGTTATCTTTTTTACTTGTATACGTAATTTGCGTTATTGCAATATATTTGCGTCTGTCTCTATTTCCAGACAAGCATAGTNAAAGGTAACATATCAGCATTTAAGAAACAGACACACTTTATTTNAATCCGTGCAGTGGGATAGCAGCATGANTATAGAAAGTTAATTACAACTGGCATAGAGTATTTTTACGTTCTGCAACGTGTTATTTACACGCCAAAAGCATTTGTGTTCACGGAATTGGTAGTACTGGCTCGTGAACGTGACCGAGTCAGTCTGTTTGTTGCGGACACACAGCAAAGTCTCCGAAGGAAATCTGCAGTGTATTTCCTCATCTTTGCTGAACCGAGGTTGTAAAAAACAGGATTGAGGCATTCGGAGAAACGTAGAAAGAAATATTCAATCATTCCAAACCAGTAATCAGTCACTTTGTTCTGTTGTGTGTTGGCACGGGGTTGAACCGACCAAAACTCGTAAGCTGTAAGCAAAATTTTGCAACATATTTAGCGTTTTTTGAAAGCTCTTGAAGAAGCTCCATAAAATCTTTGCCGCTCAAGTGAAGTCAGATTTACTTTTCAATATAACAAGGGGCGTATGTCAGAGGGACGATGACCTTCAATCATAAATTTGTCCCATTTCCGACCCTTTGCTGTTTCAGATATTGCACATTTCAACCTGCACTCGACATCTTCCGTCATTACTTGCAAACTATTCATGGATCAGCCAAAAAAAAAAAACGTTTCGATTGCCATGGATATTGTAATGGTTTCTGGGTAACATTGGATAGCAAAGTCCGTAAATGAGATCCGTTTCCTGTAATTTGCTCTAGTTTATGAGATACGACACTTCATTTTTGACAAGAGAAAAATCATTAATTTATATCTGCCAAATGTGAACGCAAGTATCAGTGCCATGTGTGTTGGAAATGCCTCATAGGTAGAACAAAGTCTTTGTGCCTCATAGGTAGAACAAAGTCTTTGTGCCTCATAGGTAGAACAAAGTCTTTGTGCCTCATAGGTAGAACAAAGTCTTTGTGCCTCATAGGTAGAACAAAGTCGATGACGATTTACGGACTTTGCTATGCTCATGATATTTTCCGCCGGAAACTCCACTATGTCTAGTTGTTATTGTAGCATCCCATTACTAAGGTATTGAAAACACTCTTTGAAATTAAGTACTTCAGACTCTGTTTTCCACAGCACAAGTTTTTTAAATGGACGCTATGTATGTTGTTGTAGTGAATATATTTAGCTTCATGAGTGATTTCCTTAGCTTTCTGCAACCTACGCAGTGCACACCACGGTCACCAAATTACTGGCCGCGGGCCAAATCCGCCCGGCGAAGCCATTGCAACCGGCACATAAAGACACTGTATCAGTTNTGAGAAAATTACAAATTTNCCAAATATTTGTTGGTTTCGAAGAATGTAACACATCTTGAAACAATGTCATTAGTCATTACCGATGACGGCCCCGTGAATGTCAATTGGCTACGTATTGCTGCGGTGCAGGCTGACTTAACTTTAGCCGGTGTGTTGCCGCAATCTGAGGTCTTTGATAAAATTAGGTACGTCCCATCTGAAGCCAGATGTTCCCACTATGCGAAATTCAAAGAAGCAATTCCACCATTGCTTTTCAAATCTACTTTTATTATTAAACAAATTCCATGTTTTGACATTCTGGAGCGGGAGTTCATGCCCTGCCCTCGAACTGTTGTTTGTGGCCTGCAAAACAGTAATAATGTATGTGACTCTCGAAAAAAATGACAATTTATTTGCCGTTGTTATTCCAAAAGGTAAGGCATGTGTGGAAACCAATCCGTGCAGCATTACCACCGAGATGCTGATTTTGACCGCCTGAATTGATGCGAACACAGCGAATGCTTGGTGACATCAAAATATTGCGTTTGACCAATGATCTGTGAAGTAAAAATATCCGGCAAGCCTACGTGCATTGCAGGTTTGCACAGACTAAAAAACACTTCCTGTGTAAGATATGCTCCCTTCTAAGAAATTTCACTCCGAATAAGAAACTCTCTACAGTTAGTCAGTCTTCAAATTACTGTGCGTTTATTCTGGCATCAGTTTGATTTTTCAACTGTGAAGTGATCAAAACAGAAAGTTCGTACTGGTGGTAATATTTCGCGAGGCCACTAGGCCTTGCGTAATTTGCATTATGATGTTCATTGGCTCATTTGTTGCAGCAGAAAGTACAATTTTGTGACTCATGATAAGAACAATAAAGCACGATGCAAGAAATCTTTCTTAGTCGTCAAGATGGCAATTTCAATTTGTGTGAATAGAAAGCTTCTTCGAACAAAGTCGATGACAAAACAGGAAAACAATCGAACTTTAAAAAAACAGTTTTTTTCATTTTTTTGTTCAGACCTTAGGCCCAGAGTTCTGCAACAGAGACCCTGGTGCATAGTATCAGACAGTAGGCCTTACACTAGGTGATGGGAGTGCAACAGACGGCTTATCTTTGTGATAAGTTGCATTTCATTTGCATTGCTCACCACTTGTACAGAGAAGAGTACTCTCTTCACCGATAATACCATGCCATTATCTCATTCTGTAGATATACGTTTGAAGACAAGATGTTGTTGCCAAAGTTCAACCGTTCTGTAGCCATAGAAAATCATAGCACGATGCTAGTTTGCGCTCATGCTCACATCACTAAAATTTGAAAAACGAAGGGTTTTGTAATTCAAGTAAGAATTCAGTTTATTAGTGAAGGTTTGACAATATAGGCTATTCAGGGTTTGTCACAAATAGGATATATTTCGTTGTGACAACATTGACACCCTGTCAAACTGTCGTTCAGTATTTATTGATTCTTGATCACAGATTTACATGTGCTTTTAGATCTGTATGGAATACACATTTTAAAGGAAATTTGCCAATTATTTTGTAAGGAGTGTGTATCTCGTGCTATATGTAGCAATGTTTGGTGATCAAGATAAACCATGGGCACCTCATATTTTCTGCAAAGCATGTGCAGAAAGCTTAAGAAAGTGGACTAAAAGCATGCTTAAAATTCTAAGTTTGGTGAACCAATCGTTTGGAGAGAACCGAAAAGCCTTTCCAACAGGCCCGTAACCAAGAGGGCGACGCCCCCCCTAAAAGTTTTTTTCGCCACCCCTAGAAAAATGTGTTGGACATAGTTTGAAACTATTGGGCATAGTTCAAAAAATGTGGGCCCTCTTAGGAAACTCTTCGCCCCACCTGGTGTCCCAAGCTGGTTACGGGCCTGCTTTCCAATGACTACTAGCTCTGTTCGGTGGACCTAAAGGTGTTTAATCGTCACAAGAAGAGTACCCGGAAGTACCAAGGTTTAGAATCCGATCTGCGACCTGTGCCTCACTGTAAGAAAGTAGGTCTATTTGTGCCTGAATTTATTATTTGGCCTGACAATCTGACATATCCATGGAATATGGTTATTTTCATTAAGCAAAAAGCTCTGCAAGTTACAACGTTAAAAGTGTGGTTAAAAGTAGTTCAGCAATTCCAGACACACTCAAGCAGTTGGAGCTGAGTGATCTTATCAGGGATCTCAACGTATCTGAAGAAGCAGCAGAAATTTTGACATCTCGACTGAAAGACAAAAACTGCCTTAGAACCGGAGATTCAGTAACATTGAGCCGTAACCTACGAGAGAAAAAGAATTACTTCCGTACTTTTGCCTACAAGAAGAACTTGTTTACTGCAAAGACATCGATGTGCTTTGGCTGAGCAGACTTGGCCAACTAAATAATTCTAGTTTTCTAATTTGATGAATTAGCGCGAAGTGACGGTAATTCTTATTTTAATCTAATTTACTAAATAGTTCAGTGCTCTAATTTTAATTCAAATCTAATAATCGGTTTTACCAAAAATACTAATTTGTCCAACGGTATTTTAAAGATTAAACGAGAATGCACCCTCGCGAAAGGACAGTGCAACACAATGGTCACAAGTGCCATGCTGCCATTCTATCACTTGAAAAGCTAAAGCAGCAAAAATTCGATCGGTTTCTTTTCACAGTTACTGCTGCAGTACAAGCTATGTTACCTTGTCAGTGGACATTATTGCCCCACATTGCCTACCCATTCACACTCAGAGAGGTCACAACAGTTGCCAGGTACTTGCGACAGTCAGTCAGCTGTGATGTTTTAGGCCAGGGCAATCGTGGGAAAACTGCGGATCGCCGACATATTTTGCGTGGCTCTTCCACCTGAATAGCGATATCTCAAATTGATAGAGATGTTGCCTTATATTCAATGCTTGTTTCATTTATCGATGCCTTAACACGAGTTCATGAAGTTAGTTCCCAGGTAGTTTATGCGATCTGATAGCAAAGATAGATAACCTAAGAGGTCAAAATTATAATTTTTCAAAGAGACGTATTGTCAAAAACATTCTGTAATTTTCCCAGTGTCAAAATGAGAATGAATGCTTTTCGCAAAGAGCCAATTGCAGACCAAAAAGTGGCAGAATACAAACGTACATTGCCAGGCAAGGATAACTGGAGGAGTCAGATTTGATGGCTGCATGAGTCAAAATCATGCTTTGTAAATCCATTTAACGTTACTGCAGCAGGTGATGGCTGTCCAGTTTGCCAACCTTTTGTCACAACCTAGTCGGCTGTAGAATTGAAATTGACTGAAATGCAAGAAGATCTGTTTCTAAAAAGTTTCAGTCAATACCACTTCACACTCTACAGTTGATTCTGACGACAGGTTCCAGAAAGCAAATACCGAGAATTTTTATTCTCTGTAATGAAGTTCGTAAAAACAAACTACTGTGCAACCCTAATAAACGAACACTTGGGAGAATTAATTCGCACGTTTTTGACAACGCACTGTCCAGATTTTTGGAGACTATAAACAAAAACACCTAATCTTGATGAATGATGCGTTTGTTGTGTTTGAATTACTGTAGATCATTTTATGCAAAACTTGCGTTCCGTATCGTATTTGCATTGAAACTACAAATTGATTTTGCGGCTCGCTTGTGTTTTTAGTTTTCTGCAAATGACTCCTCCAGTGAAGACGCTTGCCCACCCTTATTTTAGGGTATTCGGAAAAAGAATATGGTTTCCCTTATCTGAGGGCTATTGCTCGAGAACTCATGGGTATGACAGCGACATCGGCTCCACCGGAACGAGCATTTATCCGTGCAGTCGAATTGTGCAGCGCGAAACGCGAAGAGTAAAACAGCATTAAAACAGTAATACAAAAACTGGATTATGACTCTCACCAATGGTTATTCTGTGTAGATTTGAAAATGGTACTTTTTGCGAGGCCAGCAAAGCGGCTCTGTACGAAATATTAATGTTTCATTTGGGACAGCCGAGCGCGTAAAGANAACTGGGTGAAAACAGGGTGGCCACCTAGTGAATCCATGAGAGTCGAAGCTAACATCATCAAATAACCTTTTGTTGCCACAGTAAAAATCATCATTCCACCACTGCATATTAAGCTTGGTTTGACAATTAGTTTGTAGAAACCTTTTCTGCAACTGCGGATTGATTCAACTACATTTGCAGAGCATTTCTTGCTCTTACCATTGAAAAGCTGAAAGCAAACATTGTTGATGACCCTCAGATCCCCCAACACATAACAGATGCATGTTTAGTGCAATGTGCGACAGACATGGAATATACTGCTTAGCAATTGTAGGTTTTAGTCGCACAAAACTTCCTTGGAAACCTGAAAGCCGAAAATGATAAAGAGTTGGTGGAATATACGTCTTTCCAAGATAAAAGATTTAGGTGTGAAGATAAGTATCAAGGTTCACTATCTCTTCAGCCAATTATATCGTTTACCTACAAACCTTAGTGATCTCACTGACGTGCACGAAGAAAGGTTCCACCAGGACATTAAGGTCATGCGAGAGGTGCCAGAGTAGGTGGGAGGTCCGCTTGATGGCTGAGTATCTGTTGAATTCTCCATTGTGATTGCTTGGCCACGTGACATTCCAGAAAGTTTTACAAAAGGAAATTTGTAGCCATCGAGCAGTCCTTTTGTATGAAGTAATCATTCAGTGTGCTTTGACATTTTACGAAATGCACTTTGATTATTACTATAAGTAGCGTTTGCACTTTGACATCACCTATTTTGCCATTATAAAAATTTGTTTTTGCTACTACTGCTGCCTAATTTTTGAGAATTTTTGCTGATTTTCACATGAAACGTAATTTATATGTAAAGAGCTCTCTTCGAAAACAGTTACCGTCTTGCACTATATCGCATCAAAACTGAACGAGTCCTGTATGGACATGCTTGAAAAGACAAAAGCACCCTCACCAAACCTGCAGCACAAAGACCATACCAATGTCAGTAATTGACGTATTTTTCGCACTGTTGTGAAACAAAAGTATTGAATATCTCAAAAATTAGAGCCAATTCGGAAAATCCAATGTAATTTCCGGATTTGGCTACACCAAAATATACTACACCTGTTGAAAAGTTCTTGGCACCAAAATATGTGTTGACCAGTTATACATTAATTGCTACGATGCACAGAAGTTATGACTGATATTTGGTGACTTTTGACCTCACAATTTATAATCTACACATTGCGAATGCTTTACCTATTGCTCAGTTTTTTAATCTAAATTTTTTTATTGTTAGTGCGTGCCTGAACAAATGTGAAATTATCTGAGTTATGCAGCAAAGTATTACTAAATAGGATTTGCTTTGAATTACATCCGCAAACTTGTTACGTGGTAAATTTGTTTTGGCTATACATTGTTTCTGCACAATAGCCTAACAAGTTCATGCCAGTTAGTTGGGCGAAAGCATTGTGAAGGGAACCTGAAGCCATGCTTTTTTGACATTGAATTTTTATTAAACTAGCGAAACCTTTATTACAGTGATAGACATAGTGGTGCAAGGTGGGCGATGCCGTGAGTTGTGAGTTTTTACGGGGCGCCAAAAAAAACGACTGCCCATATCTTGATGCATAAACTACAGTGCCAATACCACGTCCATACTGTTTTCTATTTTTCAAGAAGTGAAACAAATGTTACGTAAATGTCTTGATATGTCACAAATAATTTTCCTTCTTCCACTTTGAGACCTTTTGCAGTTCGGCAGAAAATGCGATGCGTAAGAGTTATTGTTGTAGAAATTGACAGGTTTTGCTTGCAAGCATGCATCACTTCAACACTCCTTTCATTGTTGTATAGTTTGGGGATAGCCAACAGGAATGTCGTGTAAGAAAAGCAGCAGAGCTAGAATATAAAGAGCCGCTAAGATAGAACCGGAAGTAGAGAAATCTTTACATTGCGCTGTGGCAATTTGTTGTAGGTAGTGATGGGCAACCTTCCTCCATCTACTGGTCAGTTTTATGGCCGGCGAGAACGTTTTCTGTCCGTTTTTCCTAATTAAAAATTTTTTGAAGCTATTGTTTAACATTTTTCTTTGATTTATCTGTATGTAGAGCAAAAATTTTGGTCTTATTACAAGCGCAGCGCATTCTTTATTCATCGCACCCACGTGATGTAACCAAAGTTTCATTTTTGTGAAATATGCGGTTTGCACGGTTGAATTTAGATAGATTTTCCGAACTGCGCGGCACTTATCGTGTTCCCAAAACACATGATTGTCTGATCAAAGATGGTTTTGACAAAATCAGTTGGCTGCATAATTTGGAAATAACTGCCTGACGCCATTAACACTTGGCCGAATTTTCTAGGACCTCCAATTGTGATTTTCATAGTTCAGTGGACAGGAGCAGCGTGTTATAAGTGAAACATCTGCAGTCGCACTGCTAGCTCTTGTTGTTGCTACATTATGTAGTGCTGGAAGAAACTCGAGTCTGTACACAACAACTACAATGCTAGTCTAGGATCTCGTACTGCGCCATTATTTGAGATGGACAACGTACAAATGAACTAAGGTTTGCTTGCGGTTTACTTATAGGTCATCATGTAACGGGAGAACTTTGAAAATTTTCAAGGCAAGTAATTTTCTTTTTTACAGCATGACCCTTCGTTCTATGAAAACAACAGAAACAATTTTATTCAGCTAAAATATTTTGTTCCACCCTGATTATTATAATGAAATCAACTTTCGTTTCCTAAACATTGTTAAACCAAAAAATACCATAAACAGATTTTCTTAAATGATTATTGCAAAACCCATTTGAAACCAAGTTTAACAAATTGAATAAAACACGGTAGAACTACACAAGTACGCTGTTACGCCTCCTAAACGTTACTTGGGCTGTGGGTCATACTCTTAGTTGTGTTTGATATTACCTCCCTCACTTCAAAGCTTTTTCACAAATTTCCCCTCCCCAATCAAAGCGTTCTAAATACATCCGTGAATATAACAAGCAGCCGACATACTTTTTACCTGTGAAAGGCACGTAACCAATCAGGAAAGAAACCACAATGAGGACCAGTTGTAACACTGCTTGTTTTTCCTTCGTCAGCCTCTTTTGCATTGTTTCAGTCGATTGACTGCGACGTAGGTGCGATCTGACGCTCACAGCAATGAGAGCACTCATCAGAACCACTCCAATTGTCGGAACGTACAACAAGATAGGATAGCAAATTTTTTGGTAAGTTGTGTAGTGTTTGTACCTGCAAATTGTATCTTTTTCAGTGAGTGAAACTATGTTACATTCAAGTTAATATTACCAGCAATGGAGTGGCTAAGACCATAAACAACCCCAAAACCAAAACGCAGAGCGTTAAGTACAAATAACAAATGTCATTTCATTTGGACCTACAGTATGTTCAGAGAGAAATACCATCTGATATTTGTATTTTACCATGTATATTTTTATTTTGTAAAAAAATGTTTAAGCATCGGCTTCTATCATTATCACCAAGATATTGTTTTGATTGATTGCATAGGTGAAGTAACTCCAGCACCGACTGTTTCAAAGTTTATCAAGTAACATTAACATGCTGTGGTATGCATTGTCTTGCAGTGTACTGTATTTTATACGCAGAGAAATTCTCTTTTTAAGTCCCGCGTGCGCTACTTTTTTGCGTCACTTTGCCCCAACATAACTTGCCTGTCGATTGAGCTAGAGAGCTGTTCAAACCCTTTAAAGATGTGGAAAGTCTTATAGCGTAGATTTAAGAAAATTTGGAAAGTTTTGGACTTTAGATTTTTTGTGGGTGACGTGATAAATGGGGTAGGTTTACGCAATCTTGACCCAGGTCACTAAGCCCAGGATCCCAAAACTGAGAGCCAATTTTTTGCTCTTTTATTAGTAAACCGTAGGCGACCATTAGCATCTTCAGAGCCCTTGATTGGCAATCTAGCGTTAGTGGTTCAAACGTTCTGGCCAAAAAAAAATAAAATTTAGGTGAAAAATCCAAGTTTTAGAATTTTTCCAAAATTTTGGCTTTTTGGCTACAACTTACCAAACTGCAAACGCTAGATGACCAATCAAGATCCGTGACGATGCAGATTTTCGCCTAGTTTGTACAAAACAAATGAGTCAAAGATTTGCTCCTGGTGTTGTGGTCCAGGGCCCGGTGACCTGGGTCAAAATTGCGTAAACCTATCCCAATTATGACTTCACGCAAAAAAATAAAATCCAAAACTTTGTAATTTTTTTACAAATCTAATATACAAAACTTTCCACATCTTCAGACGGTTTGAACATCTCTCTCGCTTAATCGGCTGGCGAGTTGTGTTGGTGCAAATTGACGCAAAACGTGGCGCAAGCGGGACTTAAAGGGAAGTTTTCAAACCAGATTTAATAACAAGTGGAAATCCTTAATAAATTCTTAACAAGCTGTCAATACGCACCACTCCATTAAGACTGTGCATGCTGGCCACCTTGCGTTAGGTTCATCGCTGTAGCGATCAGGAACTCGGGCTCCGAAAAAAATGCTGAAAGGAATGAAACCGCACAAGAAGCAAATGATCCAAATTGTTCCCATCCAAACCTACATTTTAGCAGTATCGGTTTCCAAAATTTTCATTGTCTAACAGAAGTTTAATTACTGGTCGTTGCATTAAAAATTGTACCACTGGTGTGGCCAATAACAAGAAAAGAAAAACTGAAAACAGAAACGTGCTTATTTAATCACAAGGTGCACTATGGGTAACCATTATAGTACGAACCCTTAAGAAACAACGAGTGCTTCTGTTGTGATCGAAAATTTCCACGAAGCTGAAATCTAAAGCGTATTGTATAAAAATACTGTGAGGTACAACGCCTTTGTTCAAAGAAAACGTCAACGATTTGTTCTGCAAAGCTTTTAAATAAATTTACGACAATCAAACGCTGCGTTATAGCATCAACTATCGGTTAATTCTAACTTTTTCTGCTGCCTTTTTGTGGCACTTTTATTACGTTTATAAATAAAATTATGTTTTCCTGTCAGAAATTGAAGGCAATCCACGACAGAATCAGATTGCCAAAATACATTGACGATTAAAAGCACAGATACCAACGACTGAAACAAAATTATAATGGGCTGAAAGTGAATGTTGTAATCCTCAGCAAGATACGAGCCAAGTGTGGGACGTCAAAGAGTAAAGAAAACGGGGTTGACTGGAGGCATGGGCGTCGGAGGGTGTGAGCAGGGGGACCTGGATTTTGCAATTTGGTATTTTCCTATAAAGTTTTTACTATAAAAATGTTTTTATCTTAGTTTGAAGTCGGTAAAATGGAATTGTACCACTATTGCTCCTCTAGAAAATCCTTTCCGCTACCCCTGGAAAAATCCACTATTGCCCCCCGGAAAAATCCATCAACCCTGACGGGATGTTATCAGTGCAATCATAATTCGGAAGGCAATTGCCAATACAAGAAATATTTGGCAATTGACTCTTGCGTTGAATGAAACCAGTAGAGTGATGATTAAATCAACGTTCAACGGCCATCTTATTTTGATGAAACGTTATTCCAAAACTTGCAAGTGTTTCCAGCTGCCAACGACCTTTGGGTCAGTTGTCTGAGGTTTCTCGTAATGTTATTTGCTTTCATAACCACGAGATGTATTTATTGGCTCCTTGTTTGCATTCATTCCACAACCTGCGTACTTTGTTTTCAAACGTTCAGATTTTTATTCGTTGAATTTTTACTGAAGATAAAACCAGTTGAGGTTTCAAATATCCCAGATGAAATCATTTAGATAACTGATGTTGGTGTCTTTGTTTGTGATACAATTGTGCAGACCTTTCAAGTGTTTCGGTGTGATTGTGGTCTTCAAGATGCGTGGACGAGCCTGACGTCTGTAGAGAACTGGTTTGTCTGGTTGTTATTTCTTGGATTTGAGATTCTTCGTATTGGTTTGCTTTGAGAAGAGAACAGCAACGAGTTTCCCTGCTTTCTGTTGGTTCCTGCTCAATTCAAATGTATTATTGTTTTAAACATTTCTTTCATCTTGTGCCGGTAGTAGCTCAGGTTGCCAACACTTTACGCAGCAAAGCGAATCCGCTTTAGGCGACTGATCAATCATCACAGCTTGACGTTCATGATTTGCTGCAATCACTGTGTAAGCGTCTAGATCAATGATTCTCAAAGTTTTCTTTCATATTCTTCCCTTACAAACCCAAACACTGTAAATTCCTCCGCAACAAAGATCACAAATGATCATTGCAAACATTTCTTACTACCTACTGTGAAGAAACAATGGACAATCATGAACCAGACTCTTTTACAACAACGTCAGTCACTGCAGTCAAAGCAGCTTGTACCTGCAAGTTACTGCGATTGCTACATGACAGACGCAGGATCCGCTTGATCATGGAGCTGATAGTTGGTAATCGCAACTTCACCCTTACCACCGCTAACGGCAAACGGAGCAGGTTACGACGCCCCAAGAATGGCGTCCTTCAGGGATCCGTCTTGGCACCTCTTCTCATCAACAACTACACCTCTGACTTGCCACCCACCGTCTCCAGAAAGCATGCCTACGCCAACGACCCAGCAATCATGCATGTTGATGGAGGTTGACAAACAGTGGAAGGGGTGCTGAGCAAAGACATGGAAACGGTAGGTGAATACCTCCAGACCTGGAAGCGAAAGCTCAAAGTACTACAAAAGCAGTGTTGGCAGTCTTTCACCTCAACAAGGAAGCTAAACGTGAGTTGAAAGTCAACTACAGCAACGATACCGTGCCCTTTTTCTCCGAGTCCACGGCCCACATAATTCGGAGTAAGGTTGGACAGGGCACTCACATACCGCCGACAGCTCGAGTCACTTCTAAAAAAGTTGACATCACACGTTGCACTCTTGAGGCCGGTTGCTGGCTCTGGCTGGGGTACTGGAGCAACAACGTTGCGAATAGCCAACTTAGCCCTGGTCCAGTCAACAGCAGAGTACTGCGCTACTGTCTGGTGCCACAGTGATTACACCCGCCTCATTGACCCTGCCACCAACGACGCCTTACAAATTGTGACTGGATGCCTGCTTCCTACCCCAGCAGACAATCTTCTATCCTCGCAGGCATCCAACCTGCTGAAGCTTCGTCGTAAAGGAGCCACACTATCTCCGGCATGCCGTCCCCGGGCGCCTGGACACCTCGGTGGAAATGCGGGGCATCTCAAATCGAGATACCCATTCTTACCCGCTGCACAACAACTCATCAATTTATCTTACGACAATAAAAGATGTGTAGCGCTCTGGACGGATCACCGATGGACAGTGGAAAGGTTGGAGAACACTACGAAACGCCGTACTTTCATCCCTTACCCATCCCCTTGGAATAGCCCTGCCAAGAACAGCGTGGGTCCGGTTCAACCGTTTCTGCACCGGTGTCAGACGTTTCCGCTCATGTTTGCACAAATGATATGGTCACTTTTGCGGCCTGTGAGTGTGGCGAAGATCAAATTGTTGACCATGTTGTCTTCCAATGTCCAATCCATCGACCTCCCCATGGATTGCTCGGCCTGACTGGCTGCTTCCATTGGCTGCTCAACATCTNCCCTGAGATCTAGTGCGGCCAAGCAGTGGACTGAAACAACTGGCTCAAACGATGGTGATGATGAAGCAGCTTGTGCTTGCATAGTGTAGACATTCGCATCTAAACCAACCTAGCCGTACAGTTTTTATGTGTTGAATAAAGTAATAATAAAAACTTAAGGTTTTTTCATCCACAGCTTTTCCTCCCCAATTCCTCCCTGGAACAAAATTCCTTCCAGGAATTAAAAATTCCTCCCTTAGTGAGCCAAGTGGCTCGTCTTTGAGAACCACTGGTCTAGATACTATCTACGGTTACTCTATTCATTGCGTGTTTGAAGATAAAAAGAGCCTCGAATTTGCTCATACCCAAATCGAAAAACTAATATCTATCTCAAACTTACTGACCCGTGTGAAGTCACTGGGANGAAATATTTTGCACATGCGTTAACTCATTGCGTCAGCTTGGTGCCAAGACTCTTTTCTCAACTTCATGCAGTCACAGGTGTGAGGCAGATACCAGTTGTGCATCTAGGAGAAATCTGTCACATTCTATTTGCGGAGTAGAGCAAGGTTCCGTGGTTGGTCCATTGCTTATTTTGGTGATGTTGACGATAGTGTCGGATTACTGCTCAATGCCCATATGATGCTTGGTCTTTGCAATAGCACATTTTCATTATCGATTGCACAGTAGTCGCCATCGATATTAAGTTTTAACTGTGGCTCAAGTGAAGCATACACAAGATTGCAGTTGCATAAGTGTTACATCCGTGGAAATTCCAAACCTTAATTAACTGGATAAGGAACAAGAGTACCTTATCCAGTTAGTTAAGGTTTGGCATTTGGACAGTTTTGGATCCTTTATAAAAAATGAATTGTAAAGAACTTGAGCTTTGCATGATGTTTTTTTTACACTAAGAGGAATGGCGCGAGGTACAGTGGCAAATATTCTTGAAAAATTTGGGAGGAAGTGCAGGAAGGACAGGGTCGATAAAGTGGGCGACGAAATGCAATGGGAATGTGAAACTAACAGCAGAGATGTAGTAGCTCAAGGCATTGATGAATCAAGGTATTCTTGTGTAGTGTGGTCCTGAGGCAACCGGGGATAAGCTTTACAGCAGCCTTTTGAATGCACCCCAGACATATTCTCTGCAGCATTACAGTTATCATAAACAACATGTCCATAGACAAGGACGGGCGGATCATATGCACGATACAGAACACATGCACGATAAAGTATTGGAAGTGAATGTCTGATTAAAATGTTCAATTATCTTTAACGCATTAGTCATTAACATTATTCTGTGATGGAGGGTTGAGTGCAAACGCTATGTCACGGACCTGTGAAACACGAATTGCTAGATGCTTGAGGGAAACATCAGTCAATAGTAACACTCCAAACATCAGACAACACCAAACTGATTCAGATATAAAGACGATGTTCCGTGCAGTGTTTTGGGTGTTTGAGGGACCGAAACGTTCTCGTGTGGTTCGGTCCTGGCTAACGACCCGAGACAGTTTCCGTACTTCAAAACGTGGTTCGGTTCTGGCCAAGGTTGTGGGCCTCGTCATGGTTGATGTCCAGCTGCAGGCGGTCATTTCTGGCCACGTCAATCCAGCGAGCGCCCTCGAGTTTTTTTCCAGTCGGACGCAACGTCATCGAAGTCATGGACAATAATGCAGGATGAGTGCTGCGGTGGCACACGAAAGACATGTTTGCAGGGCCGCAACCAGGGGAGCAACCGGGCAATTTCCCCCACACGTTTAGTTGTTAGGTACATCATCAAGCTACAATCAATTTGACCCCTCCGGAAATATTACCTGGTTGCGACCTTTATGNCCGTACCAGCGAACTCGGCGACAATCTGCGCAGCGTGACATGGGAGTTGTTGAGGGAACGTATCGTTGCGCGGGGGGTGTGCTCTCACCGCTGCTATCGTCTTTGAATTCCCCTTTCAGCTTGCACCTCCCGCAAGCTCCTATTGTCAATGATCCAAAAAAGTAATGTAGATAAGGTGTCTTCTGGCGTACGAACTTTAAGTTCTTGGATTTCAAACAGCGAACCAAACGATTACAATCTTTTTTAAATATTATTCGGCATCCAGATTTATCCTTACGTTTGTCTGAACACGCACGTTTTTGGTTGAACATTACCAACTCTTGTTGTTCAATTTTTTCTGATGTGTTCCTGTGCATCCTGTTTATGATATTATTCATTTAGTTCGTTGCTTCATGCCAATTGCATTTTGCGTGCTGTCTTTATATCGTGCTTCGCTCTCTTCTACTGTCGTGGCAATAAGCCAATGCACAAGTTTTTTTTCCGTTCCATACTTTGTGTAATGTTATTCGAAACGGCAAAATTGGAAGCACGATAGAGCATATTGGCATGCGACATCAGCACAAAACAAATTCTGGTATCAAAGGACGGAGAAACAAAGTCAATACATTTGAAAAACAAAATATTTTCAGCGAGTGGGTCGTGGCGCAACGGTTTCACTGGATTTCACAAACAGTAACTTACTTTGGCGTGCACAAATCTCATTTTGTTAAACGTGATCGGAAATTCAATTGAAATGTACCGGATGATGGCGAAAGAGAGTATATGGAGCGCCGTTACGTAATTGGTCATGATGTCAGCTGCCCAGTAGAACTGTAAAAACAAGAAGATACTAACGGTATTTTCGATAAGCAAATGGTGTTCTTGATTATCATTACAAGTGCAACCTTGTCATGACCTTCCAAGATTTCATCTTTCAATCTCCGCAAACTTTGCACTGTTTTAGGTACAAGCCCGATATTGTTGCCTACGAACGAGTTCAAATTTTAGTATTATGTTAAATGGAACAAAGGATGTTGTACTAGAATTGATAGTTTCCCACCATTTATTGAACAAGCACAAAAACCGAAGTTAGTAGAAGCAAGCCACATGACTGTGGACTCGAGTCTTTATGATTTCCAAAACTTAATTTCACATTTTTAATTATTAACCCGCAGACGTCTCTCGATGTTTGAAAGATGTGTTCACGTTTGTTGTCGCACAGTTATTGTCAAATTGATTAGTTTATAACAAGAAGAATTCACAGAGTTTTTGGTACAGTACAATTCGCTACAATTTTTGTCCACATTTTCTAGGTGCATGCTCATAAAAATAGATGAGTGTCACGTAGATGTCTGATGAAGTTTTCAAAGTTATTTCATAAAAAGATCGAAAGGTTTTAAAATTCAAGCTAAAATATTTTTCAGACGGAAAAAGATGTATTAATCAAGAAAACAAATACGCCAATAAAGCATGACATGCAATCAGAAATTTTAGATTTCAGCTTCCATTCTTGAACGCTGATCATTAAAACGTGCGCGTTATTTCTTGTCTTAACTTACATGCAGATTAACATAAAAGTCGTAAGTAAATATCACGTGAAGTGAAACACTGCAGTCATCACAGATGAGCACATGTGCAAAGAAATTCCGTTTCTTACGGAAAATTATTAACTACTATGGCAAAGTATAGATCCAAATGTCGCTTTGAATGTTAATGTTTTATTTTAATTAATGGTGATGTTTTATGTAACTTTTTATGAAGAATTGTTTTTTGGGGTTCACACAACAACTTGTTTGAATTGACATGTTTTTCCTCGTCAACACATTGCGCATGACGCATGAACGACGCAACAGACGGTTAAATGCAAATTAGCTTTAGTGTTGTATGAGCGCCACCTGGTGTCGACCTGCATGAGCTTGACAATTTCACGTGGTGGTGCAATTGAGGAGGATGTTTGGAACCGGGCAAAATGAAGTGCATGAAACGTCTTATGTTTTGTGCTTCAACTTTGCTTTTTTACTTTTCAAAGTAAGATATTTTTTAGGCTTCGTACACATGACACATTCCATCGAGATTTCCAGCTGTTAGCTGATGGACTGCAGCTACATTTACTGCCACGTTGCGCTTCATCACATATATTTTCAAAACAGTCCACCTGCGGTGTAACACTGCCTGCAGTATGACGCTCGTGTTAGTTTTCTGACTTGCGTCAGGGCATGTGATTTAAAGGCTTCGAAGAGCTACCTTGCAGAAATCCGTGGTCTGGTGGTAGAACAGGGGTCGAGAACCTATGGCTCGCGAGACAGATGTGGCTCTTTGGTGACAACATCTGGCTTGCATGATATTTTCTTAACACGATTGTCTCGGATGAAACTTTTTCTGTAATTTTCCTACAAGTCCATCAGCAACTCCATACAGCACCAGAAGTCGCATTAACTGTAAGAAGGATGTTATTAAAGAGAAAATTCACGCATTTACCATTGCTTAAAATTGTTGATTTTGCTTAAAACTGCACACGTTAGTTAAGTAAGTTAGTTGCATTAAATGTTGAAAAATATTGTGTGGCTCTCACGGAAATACAATCAAAAATATATAGGTTTCATGACTCCATTAGCCAAAAAGTTCCCGATACCTGTGGTAGAAAAATCTTTTCAAATTTAATGATAAACATTCACAGTGCGCCATTTCATAAGTGCTTTGACTATACGAATTCATTATAGACTCACTACTACCCACTGGCGTACGAAGCAAGGGGTCGGGGGGCGGCATCCGCCCCCCTCCGGCTTGAACATTTCAGGGCAAACTCTGTTTTCAGAGAAAGCTCAAATTGCTAAAACATCATGATAGATAAGACACATTTCAATACAGTGAAAATTTTCAAGGCAATCTCTGTTTTTCAGGGCACACTCTGTTTTTCAGGGCAAGCGCAAGTTGTTCAAAATTCTGAAACATAAAAAATATATATTCAATACAGTGAATTCAGGGCAAACTCTGTTTTTCAGGGCAAACACAAATGGCTCAAATATCCTGAATGCAAAACATATATTCAATACAGTGAAAATTTTCAGGGCAAATTCTGTTTTCAGTACAAGCGCAGAGTTGCTCAAAAATCCTGAATGGCAAGAAATATATTCAATGCAGTGAAAATTTACAGGGAAACGATTTTTCATGCAAGCCCAAATTGCTCAAAAATCCTGAACAGTGAAAATATTTTCAACACAGTGTATTCAGTGTATATACACTTTGGGGTAATCCGTGTAATTTGGGCTAGTGTAGTGTGTAATCTGGATCAAAACCGTGACTGGTTAAAATGACTTTGATCTGAACCAAACTCCCGTTTTCTATGCCAGGTTTTTCCTGCTTTTTTAGAACTTTTCTGTTATCTGTTGCAGCATTGATCTTAAAACTTTGAGAACCGGCGTACGATATATTCGTACTTCAATTTCGGCCAAAAAACAGCAGTTTTCGGATGCCTTACCAATGCCCTAGCTCCTCCGCCGATTGCGCTAGAGAGCTGTTCAAGGGCTCAAACGGATCGACCAGTCTAGTAGATTGCACTCGAAAAAA
>JGI24159J19872_10001744_pt1 | contig 24642 bp, 14 predicted proteins | sample Ectturendosymbi4_FD_19872 | JGI IMG/M metagenome (IMG submission 19872)
ATGGTAGAACTGTTGCACGAGCTCAAAACAGCAGTTCTTAACATAGAAGCATTCAGGCATTTGATAATGTCTCAGCAGGGAAAAAGGAAAACTAAAAGTTTTCTGGACGTCTATGCATAACAACAAATCGGAAGTTTTCTTGCGCACTTTATGCGCATGTCAATTCCTGTCTAGTTTAGCAAGACTCGATCGTGCACACCGGCGTGTACGCTACCCAGTGCAGCCGCACTTTTTCTATGCTCGACTGCTCGTATTCGACATGACATTAGCGCAGCCTCATTTTGCAGTTGTACATTGCACTGACGCGTTGATGAGTGTGTTTTACTCCACTGATTTAACGCGCAGTCTGATATTTTTGCAGTCAGGAACAGCTGTGTCGTAGCGTTGTGTTTATTTTCCACCGTTATATTCAGTGCAATGACACATAAAATAAGGATAGTGTGTGTAGTAAAATATGCATATTATGTCAACAAATTTCGCCAAAACGTTGGTGTGGAAACATGACTGTGACGTCAAATTATGACGTCACAAACAGCACACACCAAATACTAATGACCATCATATGCTGATGAATGAAACCCCCCCCATAAAAATTTTCTGCGTTCGTCACTGCTGTATATAAGATATAAATTATTGAAAAGGGCGCACAATTCAACTTTGCCATTGGCGCTATTTCGCACAGATACGCCACTGCATTTTGCATCATTGAATATCTGCAGCCTTAGCTACAGTGCAGGCTAGTCTTGCCTTTGCCCCGTATCCACCCGGGCTGAACGAAAGAACCTCACTGACCTCGTGTAATCTGAAAAAGCATTCAGGCGTTTTTTTCCACACATTACACGTAACAGTAACCAAGTCTCAACGCCATATAAAGAGAATGCTCATCGTCATTCACGTCAATCCTTTGTGCTAATTCTTCTATATCAGGGGTCTCCAAACTACGGCCTGCAGGCCAAATGCGGCGCGCGAATACATTTTGTAAATATTGAAAAATTAATTGACGAAAAACTTTTTGATTTGGAAGAATGTAACATATCCCGAAACAATCACATTACATAAGATGTCCGACCCTTGCACTGTTGTGTAATAACTTATGTGGCCCTTGGATGAAAAAGTTTGGAGGCCCCTGTTCGGTGGAGATCTTTTGTTAGCAGCATACTAAAAACGCGAGTTGAACCAATATAAAAACATAATTGCTTACAAAAATGCTGGAAATCGTTCTTACTCTGGAAATTTTGGGGCCCCCCGAAATCGGGGGTCCTAGGCTGAAGCCTTTTCAGCTTAATGGTAAATCCGCGCCTGGATCTATGCCAGGGGTGGCCAACCAGTCAGAGACCAAGAGCCTCATTTCTTATACTGTGTTACCGCAAAGAGCCACATCATATACATGGGCACACATGTACAACACCCCATCTCTTCATTACTCACACACATACCCTTACTCAGCTGGATTTATTGTAAATATCACACACCAACATGACAACGACAGAACTTTGCATGTTATTTAGTGGGACTTCTGGTAATTACGTAAGAGCTGTATGACACCGGGCAAAAAGCCGCTTGCGGCTCGCGAGCCGCCGGTTGCCACCCATGATTCTATGCAAATACGTACAGAGACGCCCGGACGTGGTTGGAAAGCACCTCTTGGTTTTCTGCGACGTCATAGGTACAAATTATACGCCTCGTTTAACTTCAGAATTTCCAAAAACAACATTACGTTCGAAAGTAAGTATTTCCTAAAACTTCTAGAAAATCTTCTTGAATAACCTGTTCGGTACAAAATATTTCTTCGTTGATGCGTGTTCTTCGCCAGACTTGTTCGCTAGACGCAGGTGCGTGTTGTTCGTGTCGTGCGCTCGGAAAAGAGAAGCGCTCATTCTATATGTTGAAAGCTGCCTGTCTTCAAGCTTCGCTTAAAACGGTTTTCTGTGAAAACATGAGGTGATGCACTTGTGTTTGGCTTCAGCATAAGTGGTTTTCAGACCCTTCTGAAAATATGGTGCGACTATGTTTCCTAAACCGAAAGTTGTTTTTAGCACTTTGAAAACAAGTGTGCAAAATGTGACTCAAAAACGTTCCAACAAATCGCAGCATCAAAATTTCACCGTACTATTGTGTATATTGACTTTACTGAGGATATCAAATATCTTGTGGCAGCGATTCAGCTCTTGCTGAAGGATTTTAGTGGCCTTCAAATCAGAAACAAGTGAAACCACTCAACTGTGCTGTAAAAAGAATAAAAGTGCCTTCCCTCGGCGTTCAAATCTGCGGCAAGAAATTCTTTGTTTTTAGCCTACTACAAGCCACCACATGCCCACCAAATCTGGGGCAGTTAGATACAATCTCGCATCGAAGAATGCGCACAGCCTATAGCACGGCCTATCAAATTACGCATCACGTTCGCCAGCACCAAGTCAACCATTTCGTCAAAATCGTTGTTGACGTGATTCGAAACCGCTGTTGCGGACTTACTCAGTGGGGTAAATTTTCATCGAACATCTGCATGAGTTTTCCTCTGCTAATAGGCGTCGACCACTCAGAGAAGCAACTTTCTGCAAAATGCCTTTAAATACAGCCCATTTCATAAATTTGACTTTTCATTAAAAGAAACTATGTCAGAAAACATTATTACAAAACCCACTAAATGTTTGAAATCGAGAAAGAAACTTTTAAAAATCTCTGTGTAAGGTCAAGAATTTTGGCTTTAAGCTAATTGATAAAACGATTTAAAGTGAACAGAGATCAGTGAACTTATTTTATTTCCTTTCTTGGAAAAACTCTACTATTCACATTTCACCTATTACGTAGCGGAAGTGGTGCTCAGTTTTTTTTATATGAGCTAAGAATTCTTTTCCCACAAATAGCAGAAATGCGTTAGTCGCCGACCTCGTATGCAAAGGCAGCATGCTGCATGTAGACCATGGGATGCGAGGTGAGTGCCACTGACTCAGGAGCAAATAACATTTACTGACTAGATTTCCAGCGAACAAAATGAATTTCTGACCGTCGACACCAACATGGACTGTATGTTTCCAAAAAATCACAAACACCTTTTTATTTCATCTGAGGCTGATGCAAATAAGATTGCAACTCACATGTGACAGAGATTCTTTAACTAACCAACGAAAGAGTTGCAACAATTTTATTCGAATCGGATGTTGTAAATAGCGCACAACCCTGAATATCTTTGTTAACTGAACAAAAACTAATGTCAAATGATTTGTGGTATTGGTTATGTGTGTACCTCAATCCGACTTACGTAGATAGCTTTAGAATTTGCAAGAACTGTCCCGAAAATGCACAAAGTTTTTTCATATCCATAAATATTTTATGAAAAACAAGTGGCAACTCAAAATTCATCTCAAACGTAGTTTTTACAGTAAGACTTAAGAAGGTACGTTTACCCAGGTCCTAACGCTACTACTGCTGACTTTTTAGATCACTTGAAAATCCAGGTTTAGGGAAAGGAAATGGCATCTGTTCTTGTCTAATCTTGCTGGACCTGTTTAGTGCACAGTGAACATTATTGTTGTATTTGGTGCATTTGGTGCAAACAGTGAGTAACCGTCAGCGTTGCTTAAAATCCGTTTTTTAAAGCCCAGCCCGGGCCTGCTGCATGTAAAAGAAAGGGTGTTACGCATTAAAATCGGGTTAAGTGGGCAAATTTGGATTCTTTATGCTGAAGTAAGTGAATTGCATGTTTATTTTTAAAAAGCCGTATGGGAGAGAATGTAGTAAATTAGTTCTGGATGGTAGTGTTGCGAAACACTTTTATTTTGGAACTAAACTTTTAATATTCAGTTTACATTGATAAATCTAAGAATATGAGTTTGTCCTACAAATTCTTACCCAACCGTAGACCGTCTTCCTTAATTATCGGTAGTTGTTTTTTTGAAGATAACTAGATGTACCAGCAATGGTACTATGGAGTGGACCCAGTTAGTTTGTTTTGGAATTCAAGCAACATAAATACATTGTTGGTATCTATGTATTTATAACTAGGCCTGTGTATTTATGCATGATGCAATAAACTAGCTGAGCAAAAGTTGAAAAAAAATGATAGTGAGCTACATGCATACCAAACTATTAAAACTGTGGCAAAGCTTTGTACAGCTCCACGTTTTGCTTTGTTGAATTTCCTAAACAACTTAACAGCTTTATTAAAACAAACCTTGACAATGATGCGCAATTCCCCGGGCGCCGAATCACTGCCGGGGTGCCCGAAGATTCCCAACAATGTCACTAACACTCTTCAACACGACAAATTTGCTTCCGACAGACCTCAGGTTCGAACATGGGGAAGCCAAACTTGCTTTTTGCCCCGGGCGCCATCTAACCTCGTTACACCCTTGGTTGATGGAAAATGCAAACCACTCCCAACCCATCATTTACCAACAGGCGATTCTAAGCAACAAAGCCAGGATACCACTGATATGTAAGAAATGACTACATGTCTACAATTCAAAAGCTGAAGTTAAACATGTAAGGTGCAGGTTCTGTCTTGTTTTTGACTTTTGCTTTATAGACATAATTTCGGGTGTCTGTGTTGACGTAAAACCATATGTTGAAAGCCGGGATGCAATTAGGGAGCATCGGTCAAGCCAGAACCGTTTATGCTGACCGTTTAACCGTCTTGTCTTATTAACCTAACTTTTTGCTGTACGGCTGCGACAGCCATGATGATAAACTGTGCCCTTGCACAGGTCTGGTGAAAAACAATACTTTTTATTTTCTTCTTGTTTTAAGTTTCTACTTCACCAGCCCTGTTGAATCTGCTGTTTATGTCTTATAACATCATAGATGGTTCACCATCCACGATAGTCAGGTTCACCACTCCAAACCAGAGCGGATCAAGTTATTTCGAACATAACTTACGCATCTTTTAATTCCTGGGCATGACGTTGGATTGCAACCAGTGAAGGGTCTGCAGTTCCGAAGTTGTGAAGTTTTTGTGCAAGCAAAAATTAACCCACATTGAACCATGGTTACCTGAGGTGCAACAAAATTTCTACACAAAGGTTCCTTGTAAGGTAACCTTGACCAATTTGGGCAAAAGGACTTGGTGCATGTAGGTCAAGTTTTTTAAGGCGTTTTAGGGGCCCGATTCGGGTCCCTAGAATTGAAAATCGGGTCCCTAGAATCATAGAAAATTATCATCGGGTCCCTAGAATCAGACAAACTCGGGTCCCTAAGATCAGAGAAATCGGGTCCCTACAAGTCCGTACCGGGTACCTAATATTTTCCTTAAAACAACCCTGATGTAAGTTCACTAATAAGCCACGCTAGCAACCTTTGACCGAAGCCAGCACGGGAGTAGACACACGAGGGCAAGCACTGACGACGCAGATCAATTCGGTGCGAATGGCTCCTGCTCAGCTCATGGTTTTCATTGAGGAACAGGCAGGAGAATGTATGACGCCTTTTCCTTCAGAGGAAAGAAATTGGAGCCAGAAAGGCCCTCCTTGCTGTGCGTGCACTTGTGGTAAAAGGCCAAAATATTTTATCGAGGACAAGAACTTTGAGACCAGACAACGCTGTGGAACCTGTCCACCATCAAAACAAAACAAAACGAGGTTCATGTGCCTACTGCCAACGATGGGGAGCAATTGTCTTCATTGATCACTTTCAAGTTTTCTGCAAAGATTACTCATACCCCTGGAATACTAATCCCGTTTGATTTCCACCCCGACAAGGGTAGTGACCAAGTGGTCCCTAGGTGAAAATCACCCGACGTTATGGTTGACTGTGAGTTCGGGCTTAGCCCACCAAATCCCCCGCTGTATGTGTGACATGAAAGTCAAGAGGAGTGCCGCGATCAATCTGAATGCCCAATAACTTTCGACAAGCATTTGCCCACTTTGGGCAAGTTAACCTTATGTGGCCTGATTGTCGTACAAAATTTGCCCATTTCGGGGAAGGTTGATTAATGTTGCTGAAAAGTGCAACGAAACCAAAAAAATTTCATGTCTCAACCTAATTTATTTTTTTTGCAGATGTGGCCCGCAGGCCTATAGTTTGTTGTTATTCAAATAAGGCCACATGAGGCCCGCGGACCTGTAGTTGGACCACGCTGATGTAAACTATAAATTTGCAAAACTGTTTCACAAAAGGTACAACATGGTCCATACATTCACTCATATGGGAAATAGATTTTCAGTCGACTTCATGGCTTTGGCACGCGAACGGAAATTCGCTTACTGCTCCATAAATACACGATTTGTTACGTTTGCAGAACATTTGGATATCAACGATATCCCCAGTGGCGTAGCCAGCACAGCAACTTTGGTAGGATAAAAAATTTGAGGGAGGAAAATATTTGACTTTAGGCGAGCAACAGTATTTTTGTTTGGGACGCCGGTTTTCAAAGCAAAAAATGACTATAATATGCTAAAAATTTTTTGGGAGGCCATAGCTCCCTGGTCCCCCTGGCTACGCCTATATCCCATCGCATTATACGTGAGTCTAATGCAAGAAATGCGACCAGTTTGTGGTGAACGTAACTAACAACAGGTCATGTAATATATACCAACGATGCCACACGAGGGAGTTGCTTAAGCAGTGACAACAAAATAGAATCAATGGTCTTGGTCATGGTGCATGAACAAGGAATGGGAGGATTTATTAAAGTTGGACTATAGTGCGCTCGACAGAGAACGATCAAGCACCGCGTAGGTGACGGCGAAATCAAAAAGAGGTGCGAAGGCAAGATCTGAAAACTTGCTGCACTCGTTAAAGTAAGGAGCTTGGTTTGATGATCAGCTTTTGGGAATGGGAGGGTTATCCGGCGGACGAATGTCGAACTTTTATTCTTAAGTATCAAAAAGACGTGAGTTTTGCGTGCGCCATGCGTATTCCAATATTTTGCTTTCAGACTTCGTGCAATTTTTCCCTTCGCCTGATGTTGACGGTTTCACCTTCAAGTTTTTGTTTTTGTCTGAATGTGGCATGAGTTCGATCTTCGTCATAATTTTTGTAAATCCGCGGATTTTTGCTAGAGGGTTAAAAATAACAAACGACGTAACACGCATTTTCTAAGTTGGCTCGTTATTTTATTGTTTGATTTCATTTTGCACAAACTTCATCTATGAAACTAAAATGCTAAGCTAATGCAGATGGCACTGTGTTAAAAAATCATCGGCCAGTTCACCTGATGATGAAATGAAAAACATGTGACAGACCCTTTGGTTGCGCCACTGTTTGCAGCATGGGCGTCAGAATGGGGGGCAGGAGGACCTGTCCTCCCTGGATTTTGAAATTTTCAGCAAAAAAAGGTTAATTTTTTAGTTTTGAGTGGGACAAAACAAATTTCATCACTTTTGGCCCCCCCCTGGTAAAATTTTGGAAAAATCTCCTACTGCTCCCCCTGGAAAAAATCCTTCCGACGCCCATGGTTTCCTTTCTGACGCCCATGGTATGTAGTGTGTTAATTTTCCGTAAAGTTATTCCTCATTTCTAGGTAGGTGAAGACTTTGAAGTTATCAATGCTTTTTACAGTCAATCACTGTCAAAGTGCTCTTGCTGCACATTCTTCCATTTCCATTGCAATGGATTAAATGTGTAGGCTAGATGTCTTGGAACATAAACAGCATAGATATGTACACGAAAAATGCTTTGAGCCTCAACGTGTTTTTGATTACATTGACTGGGTTTTGATCATTTTCTGCATTTGCAAAGCCACTTTGCTTTGGCCAAAAGTACTGAGTGATTAGACGGATAAACAGAAATAACAGGAAAAGTACCTCCAACTTACAAATTTCTTTATTTTTGGTAGAAAAACGTAAAATTGCCAAACATTCTAATTGCTCAAGCCATTTGAGAATCGTGTTTTTCTTCGGGTTGTTAGAGTCAACAACAGCCTTGCCTTGGCGGGTAATCTATCCGCTACCCGGGCAGCTACCCACCTAAACTTTGGAAACCATTGTATGATGTGCGACAGTTAAGTGAAGCATTAACAACACTTGCGTCTTATTGTATTCATAGCAACAGCTTTCTCCGCAAACAAGTCAACAGCCAAAAAACAGAAAAAAAAATTTTTCGTCTTAAAAATCACAGACAACAAGGTTTTCAGAAAATTTAGTGCTGGTTTAGCCAAGGAAACAGAACCAAGGAAATAGAACTTGGTTTGTGGATGAATAATCCTGGAAAAGTTTACCTAAGGGGTTTTTACGCTTGTTTATCGTTGTGCGTGATTGCCTCCAAATCGCCGTGGCACGTGATGCGATGTCGATGGCGAGTGCAACGGGCCATTCGCAGATGAACGAGAAAAGGAGTGAAGAAGAGATAAAAGTTCTCACAAACAAAAAAAGTTTCAGGTGTTATAATTAACCGCGTCGCAACACCGCATCACGCCAGAGCGTTTCGTGCCATGCTTTTGTCGGCAGTGGTACGGCAATGTTTGCAAACACCTTTGGATTAATTGTGGCATGCGCTGTTGTTAGGGAAACATCTATGCATCCGATCCAAATAAAGTTCAACTAATCGCAAAAATTAAGTCAAATTCGGTTTGTTTTTCAGACAGTTGACAGTGTGTAAGTTGTGTTTAATGCTCGTTGAGTTCAACTGCACACCTAAACCATGAAAGTTCTTCCACGGATTGACGCTTCTCCAAAGTCGAGCCAATTTGATAAAAAAGTGGACATCAGTATACGTGGTAAGAAATTGTAGTTTTTATGCATTCACATTACATTTGAAGTACCTGAACTAAAACCAAGGTGTTTGTAACCTTCTAAAACGAATTACTTGACTGGTGTCCCGGCACTGTAGTGTAATGCAGGTAAGTGCTTCAGGCTGTGGTTGACTAGAACTCATTCAACCATAATTTGTCTGTAATTGGCATGTTATTGAAAACTAGAGATGAGAAGGAAAGTGAGTGTTGCAGCAAACATCTATGACTGTTTAGACATCTGCATAGCACGATGGTTTTTTCTTAACTCGATTCTTACATTGCGACACCATAGAATTAAACAAAACTCACAGAAATTCTTTAATAACTTGCGAAATTAGGGCTACTGCGCCTGATTTTAATCCGCAAGCTTTAAGACCATGTTTGTTTTTTATATTTACAGGTTTGCCCAAAGAAGCTGAGGTCACTCTTTACACTGTGGTCCACATCCAAACAACTTTATTTGAAAGCTTTGCTAGATACAAGACAAACACTGATGGTAAATTTAAGTGTCTTCGCTAAGTCATATTCAATCGCAAGCTGAAATTCGTGGTTGCCATTCATAAATGTTTGAACTTCTGCAAGTGGTGTCTCCCGAGCTAACTTCATTTCGCGCCTCTTCGCAGGTTGTGTAAACTTGAACGAACAACCATCACTCGGAGGATCTTTTGCTGGATTGGAGCCGATGGGACCGTTGTGGTCGCTACAGCCGGATCAGGTAGCCTTTCTACGTCACTGTTGCTGAACGACCTAAAATCACTCTTGGAAAGGAAGGGGCTGCTATAAGAAGTCATGCATCATCAGCGAATTTTTGTTACTTATCTACTATCTACTCGCCTTTTTTTCAGTTATCTACTCTTATCTACTGGCCTTTATCTATTCACCTTTAAGAATGTTTTTACATGGGAATAACTATTTGAATAACAACAAACTCAGTTGCTTTTCTAAGAATGTAGGACGAACCCATGTCCTTGAGAGTTTTAAAAATAAATTGTCTAAAGTTGTTAAAAAACTCAAACAAATCTCTATAAAGCTTTTGATCAAACATTCTTCCTTCCTGCTTCCGATTTCAATAGTTTAGTATTTTGGCAGGTTTCAAAGCATCGGTTTGCTGAAAAAGACGCATATAAACCCAGAAGATACAACCTCTACGTATACAATGGTCATGTCGACAGCATTGAGAAGCTGCGTTCAATTTACACAGACGATAAGTCAAAATTCTCAGCTCACGCAAGTTTGAAACGTCGCTTCATGGCTCCTGACGTCAGACGTATTGAAATAAATGAAAATGGAATAATTGGAGTGCTCTTTCTACCTCCTGAAAACACATTTGGTCAAAAATTTCCAGGTACCATTGTGCTGGATTGTATTTTGCAAGCACTTATTAAAAAGGGCTTTAAAATGAAGTCCTTCGTGTGCAATAGATTGTATTAAAAAAATTGGTGCCCAAGCTCAAATCAAGCAATTTGCTTATTTCACTATGTATAATGTTATATTGTAAAGCTTTGTCAAAAAGAGGCACCTGTATTTCAGCTTTCTCAATGCAGCAGGTTTCAAATGGGTTTTCGTCTGTTATATTTGCTGCAACGTTAATTAAAAAAATTAAATCGCTAGTAAAGCAATGATATGCAGATTTAGCCGTGCATAACTGAAATATGTCAATTGATATTTAAAGGTATCATGAACCTTTTTGGCGGATTTCCTGGAACTATGGAGTTTAAGAGCGCTTTGCAAGCATCACATGGATTTGCTTCAATGGCTCTGGCTTATTTTGGTGTTGCCGACTTGCCAAAGTGCTTCACAAAAACCCTCGATCTGGAATATTTTGAAAAGGCAGTTCAGTTCATGAAGAATCATCCATCGGTTTTGGGAGATAAAGGAATCGGCGTTGTGGGCGTTTGCAAGGGAGCACAGATTGCTTTGGCAATGGCCAGCTGTTTGGACGATATTAAATGCGTGGTGTGGAACAATTGCAGTATTAATGCCGCTTGTGGCTCCATCAAATACAAAGAAAAATATTGGCCACAAATGGAGCTAGATTGTTCCAAAATTAAGCAATCGCCTGTCGAATTAAGAGACTGCTTTGCATTACCTCAACATGGCACAGTACATAATCTTCCAAGTACTTTTCCTTTCTTCAAACGACATGACGTAGCTTACTTGTTCATTGCTGGCTGGGACGACAGATGCGCACCAGCAAAATTTTGTGCCGACGAAGCAAACATTCTCTTGAAAAAGTTCGAACATCCCGATTTCAAAGTCCTGCACTATCCCAAAGCTGGTCATCTCATGGAGCCAAAGTACTCACCCCACACATCGATTTTTTATCAACCAGGAAAAGACCTTGGGTTTTTCATGAGCGGTGGTGGAGAAATGGTCGAGCACTGCAAAGCTCAAGAGGACGCCTGGGACAAACAACTTGCATTTTTGAAGGAGAAGCTTGGCTGTGAAATTGTGTAGTGCTGTTGTTTTTCATTCTTGCTTTCACGTACAATTGTCAGAAAATGATCTTTTCCATCTTTCTTGCAACAAAATTTTCGTGTAAATACCAAACTACTCCGATTTTTCTTTTGATCTGCTTTTGCGAAAGGTTACTGCTGTGCAGTTGCAAAGTCATCATTAGAACATGCAGAGTTAAATGGATCATCAACATGTTTTCACAATACTAATTTTTGTTTGGTGTTGGTAACAATCGAAAACATGGACAGTTTCTCTAAGCAAGCTTCTTTGTATAATGATGTCCTGGTAATATCTTTATCTCCACCTTTGCTTGTGCGCTGCACCACTACATTTTGTTTAGAAAAAGTCATCCACTTTCACAACTGCTATAAACAATCCTGTGTTGCAACATCTACTCGCCACGTAATGTTCAAATAATCTTTTGTAATTGTATAGGAAACTGTAAAATTCAAATTTTTTAACTCCACTTGTGTATTTTGTGTTCAGTAACAAGTAGGCAGGCATGTTTTTCAGGATGGATTAATTTTGCGTTGTCTTAAACATAGAAAGTTTTTATCTCACAAAAACCCTGAATTACTGCCAGCATCTTAATTCGCCAGTGTGTTTACGGATCTTACTTGTTGGATGTGAAAGTTTGTTGACGTTAATACATTTATTTTTTGTGATGTAAGCCAATATATGATTCAGAATTTTCGGAAAGAAAAGAAACAGAGAAATCCTATATTAATGGATCACATAATTTTGATTAACTGACTGTGGCAGATAAGATTTCCTTGAAAAGCACAACAGAAACGTTGCAGAAATATAGTTCACAGCGAATACAATAAAAAACAAAAAGATTGAATTTTCCAGAAACCGACAACTTTATAGTCATGCTCTGGAGGAGCAGTGGCATGTCAGCGAAAGCAACATGTCGCTACCCACAGAGTTCAGAAAGTTCATTCACGTTGTTTTGCTTCTAGCACGATCGCGTGCGACTTAGAGAACAGACCCATTCTGTTAAAGCTGGGTGAACAAACGCGAGACGTTTTTCAACACCGCAGCTCGAAGTCATTGTTGAGAAATGACCTGACCACAAGCGTGAGAATTGCTGTGCTATGCAAAGCTTTTGAGCTGTCTTGTTTTGGTTGGGGTGGAGGCACATGCAGAACAGAATTTAAAAACTCGGCATACAATTTTGCGGGAGTAATAAGGTGCTAATTCGAACATGTCTTATTCAATTGTATGATCTAATGTGATTTCAATGAAATGTGATCAACTGCTTGATACTTGAGACAAGCATGTAGGAGATGCACAGCCATAAACTGATCGTAGGTCAACCAACTGCAAAGAGTAAATAGCAGCAGTTCGTACGTGTACATGGCGATGAACAAAGCAACGCTTCGGGTCTACTCTCTATGTCAATGTCGTCCAACTACAGGCCCGCGGAAGCATTCAGGAAAATTCTTCAAATCTGACAAAAGCGTGTGAGGTTACATTTGTCCACCTGAAATGCTTGCGTTGGATAAAGTGCGTTTTCACAAGAACAATGAATAATATCTTTTCTCTCTCAAAGTTTTTTAATTGATGTCAACCTCAGTGGAAAGCACCAGCGGCTAGCTAGAGCCTGTAATTGTTGTTATTACGTATTGTATCATAATTTCAATGACGCTCTCACTTATCCACGCTATTTTAGTTTTAAAATATTGTGAATCTGTTGTTTTATACATCATTGTGTTGGAAGTGGCCCGCAAGTTGTCACGTTTTTGTAAAATGCCCCGTACCCGTAAGTCAAAAGTAGTTGGACCACACTGCTCAAGTCATCGCGTTGCACTATAATTGTACGCGTATAACATTATCCAAGAAGTTAGTGAAAGCAAAGTAAAAATTTCATATCGGTTTATTGATTCTATTTCAGCATGATATCCTTGAAAGGCATTCAGGAAAACGCCTGACTCACTTTGACAAAAACTGTACTTGCACTATTTTGTCGATCATAGATTTTTTACATGAGGACGCCTGTGCAAAAGTAAGAGAACATAGCCAACGTTTTTCAACCATCTTTAATCCAATGTTGTGACATTTCAATTTTCAGGGTTAAAAACATCTTAACGTTCGATGGCTTAACTGTGCATGGTCTTTGGAATTGGACAACAATCAGTTTAATAAAAGCTTTAGCGTGCAAATAGTATTAAGCAACATTTACTTGACAAACAGTAAAGCTTTACCACACTTGTAAAAACTATGGTCAACGCAAACTTGTGTCATACACTTTCATTTTGAATAACAAAATTTGGGCAATTGAGCTCGGTAATTGAAGAAGCAACATCTTTCTTCAACGATTCTTCTGACGTAAGAGTTCGGAAAATCCTTTTGAAGATCGAACTTCGGTGGACATCCGAGTCCACTCATACTCCTTGTTGAAAGATATTTATGAGCCTTAGTTGACGATTGCACTAAGGTCAGTAAGCGAAAGCTGAGATAGAAAGTGGCCCTTGCCCTTGGTCAGCGATACACTTTCATCATGTTTTGAAAATTGAACAGAACTTTAAAGTTAGCGTTTCAAGAGCGAATGATACAAGTTTAAAAAACTAAGTATAGTTCCACATTGTAGAGAAGCATTAAATTCTCGTTCGTGTTGCGCAGATCAATCATGAGCTAAACGCAACTTGCGTTTTGGGCAAATATTGTTTGGTGCCGCCATGGTTGAGCGATTTTCGTTCAAAACAAACTCTGGGCGCTGACCGACTGATGTAACACCTGCATGATTGTGAAAACGGGTCTATGCATTTTATCGTTTTTGATTACAACACTACGACGATTGCAAATCAATAATGCTTTTTGTTTGAAGGCACTAAAACCAGTAGATCGAGTGGATATTGCAAAATAAACGTTGCAGATCCACCTGATCGTCATTTTGCACAGTGGTCTTAAAATTTTGCACAAAAGTTTAGGTGGTCTCATAATTTTGCCCACATAAAATCATTTTCAAACGTCTAACCTGATATTCTTTAAAATCTGCTTTTTGCCGTGTTGTTTCTCTTAAAATGTGTTTTCATTTGTTTACGCCTCACTGCACTTCAGCGCAGAAATGAAGCATACGACCTGTCTGGTGCACTCAGAACAAAAGGATCGGAAAATTGCTCGCTGTCTCAGAACCATGCAGATTGCCAGAGCTCCTAAGAAAGAGCTTACAAAGTTAGCGTAATTTGCGTGAAGCGCAAGAAACCCAAAGCAGCAGCAATACTGCTTCAAACAAAGCCTCTTATTTCATTTTCTTCAAAATTTCTGAAAAACTAAGACTCTTTGCGCCAAAATTGGAAAACCCCACTTTCATCGGCAGCAGCCGACCCAACATGTAAACACTAACGAAAACCTAGGAATGGAACATTGGTGAGAGTCAGGCCCGTAATCAGCTTGGGACACCAGGGAGGGCTAAGAGCTTTCTGAGAGTGGCCCATTTTTTAAAAACTATGTCCAACACATTTTCCAAGGGGTGGAAGATTTTGCAGGGGTTTTCCTCCCTGGTTACGGACCTGGTGAGAGTTATGCAAAATTATAATTAAATAGCTTCAAGCAGAGACAGCTGCGTTTCTACATAAGCGAGTTTATGAACAGACTTCATGTTCACAAAATCGTCTCTAAAATTTTTGCTTGCGTTCGAAGAACAATAAATTTGTTTCTCTCCGGAAATTTTTGTTAGCTCCATTGCCATTTAGCAGCGTGTGAAGATGATTTATTTTGAGCTAAAAAGTGATTGTGTTTGACAGTGACATAACGATAAATATTTGTTCTTGGATCTTCAGCTACTGTTATTTGCATCAAACCCACACAACCAAAAATGTTTAACGTTTCAAGCATGAAACAAGTGGCTGTTCAGTTTATTTAAGTGCCACGCGGATACAAAGATGAGATACCACAAAGTTATCAATGATCTTTGCTGGTTTTCCTGCCTGTCACCTACTGTAACTAAAAAAACATTTTATCTTTCGTTATCTTTTCAGTATTTTGTGTTGACAGCAGTAGTATATTATCAAATTTAATAAAATTACGACATGACGCAACTTTCTTACATTGTCAGTGAGTTCGATTCTTGTAGGAAAATATCACACATTGTGGAAAGAATCTATCTCCAGCGCATGGCCGCTGCCTCGGAAGCATCCTAGAATACACATTTTAACCTCACAAATTTTTGGCGCTAAAACAACTGTAAATAACTGCATAATCTGCAACACAATGTTGGTAGAATTCAAGGAAAAAGTGTTGTAATGCGTACCAGTCCACTCAAAACGAAACGTAAGTTGCTTGATTATGATAAAATGTTACAAACAGCAAAAGTTCATTTTCATGTCAAATTATTCTAAAAAGATGGACTTCTATTACTTGTATCTGTAAAACAGTTCACCCGTGTTTGCAATGGCGACCTGTTCCTGAACTTCGGTTTCCGCATCACTGCAAGTTGCGTGCTGCTATGTGCTAGGCATTTCCAGAACAATATCACGCGACTTAAAAAAATCCCATTTTCGGGGGAAAACACTGCTGCTTTAAGTCCGCGATGAAGTATGGGGTTTTACATATACAGTGAAGCCCAAACCATAAAAGGATTGGTATGAACAAAAACGCTTTTTTTACATGCCGATGGTGTAGTCTTCACAGAGAAATTTGTTTGTATGCGACAGAAAAATGTTTGATAAAAGCTGCATCGATTGTTGAAGTGCATAACAGTACGCTAAGCGAAACGGTGAGCTGTTGTAATCACCAAGACTTAATAGAATGTTGTCAATATACTGTATGTTTTACTTTATTCGTTTTAGTCTGAAGAATAGGCTTCCAACCTTTTTCGAAGTTAGGACCCGTTTCATAAAAATAAAGTGACGTTCGCACCCCTCGTTTAAAAAAACTATAGAAATCACAAAAACAGTCCGATTTTGCAGCATCCTCATTTATTTAATTAGGTCTTGTAATACATAGAACTGCTGACAACACAACAGAAACCACTCAGTCGTACTTTCATATCTTACTGCTCATTAGAAACAAACCCATTGTCATTTTGGTAGCTTTCTCTGAAACTATCCGCTCTGGTCTTGGCACACAATTAATCAGAGCCATGCTCATACCGTTAGAGGGGTTCAAATGGCTCCGCTTGTTTTTCAAAGGAAATAGAGAAGAAAATACAGATAAGCACAGATATATGTTCTTGACAAAGGACACTCAAATAGTCAGGGCTTTTGTACACAATTTCTGGTAAAACTTTGCTTGGTTGAACACCGGAAACCTTCGTGTTCAGTAGCATCGAAAAACAATCTCGCCAGATTTGTGCCATAAACATTTAAACGTCACAACGCGCTTACATCGCATCACCGGCCATCTTCTGTGTGGTAACCGCAGCGTGAAGCAGCAATAGCAATGCTCGCATTTAGCAATTTGAATGGTTAATTAGTAACATTAACCGGAATGACTTGGCTGTATAATGTTCTTTCGAGTAATAACACATGCAAGCTTTCATGAACCTCGGTTCTTTTGAAAAAAAGTAGGTCCAAAAACATACAAGCTCCCATCCTCGAAAATCACATTTAGAACCCCTGAATGTCTTGTTTCGGACCCCTAGGAGTTCAGGAACCCCCAGTTGGAAACCGCTGGCCTAAAGCTTGCTTGCGTTCTATGCTCTTACTGTAGTTCTTCAGCATTTCACTCGTCAGCTTTTGCTTGCCGATTACAGGACTGACGATGCGCACACTAACTTGAAATCGATTTCATAAATTTGCTGACTGATTTAACTGCGTCATTTTTGCCAAGACAAATTACTTGTCAATTTTGTCAAAACGTTTGAAGAAAGCATTACAACAAATGTTGGTACATGTTTAAAATCGTGAAAAATGAGGAATATTTTCCCTTTTGACAACTTATGAACGCTACAGAAATTCGACGCTTGCAAAATGATGACGCATGCAGAGTAGAAACTAAAACATATAAAACAAACTGGTGCAGGCATTTGTAAATCATTCAAAACAATTGACCATGCTATAACCAGAACATTCCAAACAGCGTAGAAATTGAAAACAGCGTAGAAAAGCTCCCACACATTTGCGCTGAATTTCAGTCTAGATTTGATTTGTCTTTGACCACATATCAAAAAACTGATGCAATCTTCGGTTTAGAAGCACAACAGTAAAAATTGGGTATTTGCGCTTTTTGTAGCACCAAACGCCATCACACTACCGCACAATGTTGAAAATATCCCTGGAACGGTAAGTGGTTAAGGTGTGCAAGATTATTGTGTTCGAATTCTGTCCCTGCTGTGTAACACGAAAAGTAATTTGACACAGTTAAGTTGTTTTTGGGTATTTCCTGTGTGACGAGCAAGAATGTGGGGACATTTTCCATCACCCTATAGTTTAGGTTTCAACTTTCTGCAAACATGTACTTATTTCTTTTGTCGCAAGTACTGCGTTGTAGAGTTTGAAGCATTACTTTGGCTTTATTTTGCTTTTATTGTGTTGTTTGTCCAAAGGTTTCATGCAGTTGAGGTCCTATGTATGTGACGTTGCTTTTTAGACATATAAGCACCTTTTAATAGAAATAGCTGCATAATTTCCACTTCAAAATACTGTCTGAACAACCGCGTTCACATAAAAAAACCTGATGTTTTTTGGCAAATATCAACAGTGAAATACATTTGAAGTAAACATAGATGAAAGGCGAATAATATGATTCATTTGCAGTATGCATAATTGTGGTCGTGCAGTTGGTGACCAAGATTAAGACTGGGCTCCTAGCTTTTTTGCTTAAATTGCATTAACAACGTCGAAAATTTTTCTGTGTCAAACGTATTTCTGGGATTTGCGATGCTATAGTGGCATCGATAGAGCAGAAAGCCCACATCACAGACTGCTATTCCCACCTAACCAAAACAAATGTTTATAACCACAAAAGTAAGGAGAGCATTGCACACCTAAATGACTTGCTATGTGTCTCAATAAATACTCTCCAAATTGTATCAAATGCTTCCATAATGTTTCCCAATGATACGTGACGAATCTGCTGGATGGTCTGAAGATTCAAGCACTGATTGTGAGTCTTTTGAGTGATAAAGGCCGTATTTTGTTACTCACAAAATTATGAATGATCTTGTATGTGACGTAAATCTGTCTAAAGGCAAAAATGAACTATTTTCATCACACTTACAGCAATGGAACGTACTTTATCAAGGTTAGGAACAAAGGATGCATTCTACGGACAAGAATCTAAAGATTTATCAAATCTATGTTTTGCTGATACTATGAGTTGTGTCACTGCAACATCATTCCTGGACTATTTGACAGTTTGGTAATAACGTGTCTGCAACACCTGAAAAAGGAAGTTATGTTTTACGCAATGTCATTTTCCTAAATGGGCAGGGGTGGACGATGTTTTGGTCCGTTTCTGCCACAAATCTCTGAAATTCCGCTGAAATATACCTGATAATGTAAAAGCTTCAGCTTTACGCGAAAGTTTCATAACTTGAAAGCTGTTGTATCAGTATGCTTACGCTGCCATTATTCTGTGTAAAATTATATTATTTCTTGTATGACAGTTTAAGCTATTATTCTGACACGGGTACGGCTAGAATGTGATTTATTAAAAAATAGAATTTTCTTAACTGTTTTTGACTATTTTTAAGTACTAATTTTGGCGGCTATCTGTGACATACGCGCTATTTTAGAAACTTCCAAAAGACACATTGCTTGTTGTTACCGATAATGGTTTCTAAGCAGAAGAGACGCCTACAGGATTGTTAAATAAGAGTCGCGTAAGTCTTGACAATCAGAGATATGTAGTTGAAGGCCCAAGTAAAACGAAACGTGAAGCATGACAAGACGCCTAGAAAATTTATGAAACATTGGAAAATTTCTTGTGAAACTGATTCAGCCTAACGTCAAATCAACTGCTAGGCCTTTAAATGGTTTTAAGTTAAAATTAGCTTTTACATTTGCAAACAAAGTTATTATTGTAAAAACCTACATGATCGGATATTGTGCCTAGCAATCACATTGGTGTGGCTTTGAGCATTGTGTATAATTCAAAACGCGCATTGAAAATTGTAGGAATTAATGTCAGTAGCTCTCCATGTTTCGCCGAGATGGGACCTTGCTCTTCACTTTTTGGGACCATGCCCCTTTACTTTGATGGGACCTTGCCCTTTTCCGTTAAAAAAGCGATGAGTGGAAGATCTTTCATAAATAGCGACATTTAAAAGTATCTGATCTAACATACGTTTCAACGAAGTGGAACAATTTGTAACTCAGGAAAGTAGCCTCCTTGTGTTGTTTGTGTATTGGTTGCAATCGGTGACATCAACTTTTCATATGCTTGCTCTTCTTTTCGTTTGTTCTGCTTTTCCTATGGGTGTCAACGTATAGTATTACGCAACATGCGAGACTTGCTCCACTTGTGCGGCAAAGAGAAATGTAGTCTCGTTGAAGTGAAAAATCTGCTGCATCTCAGACTACAAGACCGAAAACACGAATTGATTTGGTTCACAGCAAGAGAACAATAGGAGTTTGTTGGCATACAGATCCTGCTTCGGTTAGCTTTTCCACTAAGCATTGTCGGTTGAAAGAGGCAGTCAGGGCATCTGCACACTTTTTCATCTGTATACCTAGACAGATAGAAAACTCAAATCATGCGAACAATAGAGAAATACATTGCGTGGTGTGTATAAGATGAAAACTTGTTGCACTGCACGTCAGAAGAAAAGTACTTGAAATGCACAGGTTCAGGGCTCAAATCGAATTCGCAGCAAAACCAACACTCATGCGTCGAAGGTAATCGGTCACTGACGGACGTCTATGGTTGCCCGTTTGCGCCGTATGAAATTTTTGATATTTTTGATAAAATTTTTTTGATGAAAATGTTGACGAAAATTTTTTTTCACAAATTTACTTCTTACTTGTGAAAAACTTTTTAGAGTTTTTTCTTCTAATTACAGTATAACCAATAAGTATTTATGTAGCGCAAACGGGCAAACATACACGTCTCAGTTATGTCCGATACAGAAATACGCACATCTTACGTTTGTATATTGATAGGGGATACATGCAAAGCCTACAGAAGATACGAATATTGGCCTTACCAAATATGAATAGCGTACAATCGTATATTTTAGTGAAGTAGGAAATCTTTATTTTTACGTATCATGGAGATCGTTGTTTGAAATAAAAAAGTTGGACATAAAAAGTTGAAACCATAAAATGTTTACCGCAACGAAAATTTTTTTAAACATCTAACAACAAGCTTTAGTTTTCCTGCAATCTTTCGTGGTATCAACCAATTAAACTTCATTCTCATAACTTTGCGATGATTAGGAACATATCCGTGTGCAAGCAATTAGTCTCCACAAAGACGACGATGTTGATTCAATCAGCATATTTCTTTAACAGGAAACCGATTTCACATAAATATACACATAAACTATTTATGAATTTGCAGGTACCTTCGAATCATTTTCAAAGTTCGAATGTTCACCGATTAAAATGTAGAAATGAAAAGCAGTCCGAAGTGCCACTCCATATTCTCAGGATACAAACAAAGCAAATTGTCGGTAAGTCTCAACATTTCAGAAATTTTAAAATATGCATTTTGAGTTGACACCAAACCCAATTCATCTAAAATGTTTCAGGATGGAGTCTGAAGGATGTAACATCCTTTGCAAGCACCTGTCTATCGCCTTGAATTCATTAAAATTGCTTGGAAGGTGTGAAAGAGTTTACAAACGGTTATTGTCCACTCAAAAGCTGGAGTTAGCATCGAATGCCCACCAGCCTTTAAGTGAGAAAAATTAACTTCAACTTATCACAGAAAAGTTGAAATTTACCCGAAAGTCACATCGAAAAACGTTTTGGAATGGAGACGGTTTGAAAGCAGTGCTTGCAGAGGGGGGTAGCGAACGGGGCGACGGCCCCGGGCATCCGAGCAAGGAGGACATCCAAAGGGTGAAATTACAAAAACTATATTGCTGCAGCTAGATGATTTTTCCTGTTGTAAGGCTACTAACACATGCTGCATGGATTTAATTGTTCGGAACTTGCTTTTTTGGCAACACTAGGTTTCACGTATTCAAATGCCGGTAATTCTCACATTCTTCAATGACAGGGACCTGTACTCTAGCTGAGTGGAGCACACCCAATCAAAGTATTAGTGACGGAACTATTTTCAGATCGTGAGTACGATCAAGGGAAAATCACAAAAAGGATTGAAAAGTAATTATGAACGTTTGATTTTTTGAGCTAAATTTCAAAACTATCCTATTTCAACTTGCTTGATTTAGCTGACTTTTTGATGCATAACTAGTTTCCTGTTTCGTTTTTTGATGTGGCAATCCTGGATGTGCGCTAATGCAGCCGTACACCTGTGCTTGCAATATGTGCATCATTTCGAGATTCATCAGTAATTGGCAGTTCAGGCGGTTTGGTGACTTTTTATCACGCGTCATTTCATCACGCGACAATTAATCACTGACATTTAATCACTAGATAGTTAACCATGCAGACAATTAATCACTTACCTGGTTTGGTGACATTTAATCACGTGACAATCAATCACCGATATTTTAATCACTGGATAGTTTGTTAAAATGGTGGTAGTTGCATCTGCATATCTTTTTCAAGTCTTTTCAAAAAAGTCCATATTGTAGGGTGATGACATTGAAAAAGTGCATGTTGTCAGCTAGTGTCAAAAAAGTGTTGTCAGGTAGTATCAAAAAAACTTCAGTAACGTCAAATGAAGGAACCATTTCTTAAGCAGGTAGGCAGCGAAAAGCCAATCTTAAACTATCATTCTTTTCGTGGTCGTCCTTCATACGAACTTCGTTAACTTTTCGCATAACACTTTGTGTCAAATGCAAATAGCAATCCGTAACTGCTGCACTTGGAAATGCTGATCTGAAAGCATTCATCGCTACATCCTCAAAATCTAGCAGTATTCTCTCAGGATAAGCCAAAATAATCATTCTTTTACTTCATTCAGCATGCGATGATACACAGCTTGAATCTTATTCCGTACAACGCAGTAAATGGGGTCAGGGTTTATGCCACGAGCGAGTTCGAAATATACCGTGTACAATTGAAAAAATATGTATTGTGTACAAATGTGCGTGTTGATCTGTCTAGTGATAATGTGTCTAAGGGATTAACTGTCTGGGTGTTAAATTGTCTGCGTGATTAACTATCTAGTGATTAAATGTCAGTGATTAATTGTCGCGTGATGAAATGACACGTGATGAAATGCCTGTACACCGTTCAGGCGGATTGATCATTCACAACGGCTCACACACGTGCGTATCTGTTCTGACCCCAGGAACAGCGGAGAACGGGGTCATGGCCTGGAATTTCACCCCTTCCCTTTCAAAAAGGAGGCGGAGGTGCCTTTCCATAACAGTATCATAGACAATTTTTGCGTTTATAAGATCGACTTGAAAAAATTTATCGCAAATATGCGCGTACCCAGAAAATGGAGGATGGTTTTCGAAAATTTCTGTTATTATTTTTGAGGTCAACGTTGTTGATGAACAAAAACAAACATATTAAGTAACGAGTTTTTGTTTTTTATAAGTTTGCATTGCCCTCAACTCTTTCACTGCCCCCCTGCTCCGGCGTCCCTGTCTGTCCCCCCAGTAGTTGCACACATAACAAGCACAAAATGAAAAACGAAAGTTTTCTGGCGTAGTTTGTGCGCATTCTCAATTCTTATGTAATTTAGCAAGTTTAAAACTGTCAACCCTAGGTATCCGCCATCCTAGCCGCATATCCTCTCTGTTCGACTGCTATTCGACAAGAGATTCGCGCAGCTTGATGTTTTTGACGTTGTGAACTGCCCTTCCGCAGTGTTGAGTGTGTTTTACTCCACTGTTGTAATGCGAAGCTTTGTGTCTTTGCAGTTGTGAACTGACTGTGAACTACACTGAGTGTGTTGTAACACGCTGTTTTAAAGCGCTGCCGGATATTTTTGCACTTATGTACTGCTCAATCTCAGCTGTGAGAGCTGTGTTTTGCTCCGCTCTCCCAACTTGGAGCGCTGATAAATTTATGTTCATTACAGTGGCACATCGACTCAGAGGTGGGCAACCGCTAGTTTATAAATAGCGTCGCTACCGCTCTGTTAAATTTAATAGCAGCGCAACCGCAGCCGTTCGTGAATAAAATTAGTAGCGATCTATCGCTACCGCTATTCGCTACTGCTCCTTTTGGTGCACTTTGAAAAAAGCTTTGGTCTTGTTTTACAGACGTAGGATCACTTTTGAAAAACCTAACCTTGAAATGTTTTTTCCAAGAAGTTGTTAAAGAAAAAACGTGATCTGAAAAATATACTCATTGAACAGTTAAGATATAGGAAAAATTATTTTACAGTAGCCTACATGCACATATAAATGAAACACAGACTGAAGAAACGCCCGCATAGAGTGCATTTAGCTTTGCGAGTCGATTGTTGTAGGCTAGCAATTGCCTTTATCAATGCAAGTTGTGTGTAAAGTATGTGTGTAAAGTACTCAAGAGAATGGTCAAGCAATAAAAGACAAAAACTGCTTTTCACAGAGTTTAATGCACGTGCAAATTTAATGCACGTGTAAACTGAATTAGTCCCCCAACCAGGGTGGGGACAAACCGGGCAATCAAAGTCTCCCACGAAATTTTTATGCATTATTTTAGATTTTCAAAAAAATGTTATGTTGATCTATGTTTCATGTGAAACCCCTGAACAAAATACCGACTACTTGTGTTTTAAGCTGAGGTCCTTGTTTCTGCATGGTTCAGTGTACTCGCGATAGTTGTTTTGTGTAGAACGTAGTTTATATAGTCTGCGTACAAAGAATGGTTATTTAGAAATTCGAGAGCGAATTGACCAACCACCGTTTCCTTAACATTCCAGTTCTTGAAAGTGCAGCCTAAGTGCTGAATGCTTTATTTTCAAAGGTGTGCAATGCGCATTAAGCAGCCGGCATCAGCTCTAAAAAAATAAACCTAACATCAATAAATGAAACCTCTCGAATTACTGTAAAAGCTTTCGAGGAATCTGCCAACTGGCCTGTTTTTATGTTTTTGCGATGATTTAAACCTGCACATATCTGTAGGCCTAATCAAGTTGCTGGTCCGCACAAAGGTGACAAGCAAGCGAATCAGTCAAGCTAATTATTTTTATAGGACATCGATTTCACGTACCAACACGTATCCACAGTACTGAAATCTTATTCATATGAATAATCCTATCATAAATTTCTTTTATCCCATTATGAAATTAAGTTTCCCTGTCAGTATATTCAATGCCCATACGCACTTTTTCGCAATATCTGAAAAACGTTTGCATGAAAATATGCAAAACACACTAAGAAATACACATAATTTATTTAACAACTGAGGAAAATCAAAGCCAAGCGGTCAGAAAACAGTTCTTTTTCTTATACGTAGTTGTAGCATCCAAAGTTTGGTGTTACATTCGGACAACGATCACATGCAAAAATCGACATCATGTGATTTGCGGCTTAGCACATGGAGGTGAATAAAATTTTA
>JGI24159J19872_10001745_pt1 | contig 24638 bp, 23 predicted proteins | sample Ectturendosymbi4_FD_19872 | JGI IMG/M metagenome (IMG submission 19872)
GAAGGTGGAAGGGGCAGTTTGCTCGATGCATGTTATCAATCCAAAGAAATACCTTACTATCCAGCTCTGTTAATCTGCGGACAGACGCATTGACTTTTTTTTGTGTGTGTGTTGTTGCAGTTGGCTGCATCGCCTTGAACTACTGAGCCAAGCACAAGAGAAAGATGGCAATTCGGGGCATTAACTAACAGGAAAGCAACCAGCAGCAATAGAGCTCCCTCGACGAGTTCACCCTACTACTACTAGGTTGCACTATCATTATATAGGGATAAGAGAATTGCGATAATTCGCTTGTGATGACTATCACAGTGACTTGTTACTCGTGGGCACCATCTAGCGGTGACCATTTATTTACATGTGGCGCTATCTTCTGGCCGCCACAGTGTCTTCAGACATTAGGGCAAATAACGTTTGCACATAAATTCCCGCTTCGCACAGACTTCCCTACAACAGCCTCACTTCGTACTGTCGTGCGATGTTTCGTTAACTTGGATCAGTTGGATGATTTGACTCAAAATGACTCAATTAAACGCTTGGCTTTGCCTAACGTTATTTGTGAAGTGAATAGCATAATGTAAGTAAATACTATATGCCTTGCTGAAAAGAATAGGTAGCTTCAGTCAAAGCATCAATCAGTCTCCAAACATTAGCCCTAATGATCAACATCTGTTTGTTAAGGCAGTTAAAAGCACAACTGCTAAGTTCGCACCTACCACATAACTTCGCACAAACAGCTCAGATTCAAGCTGCGAACATAACGGGGAGATTGCTGTACTTTCAAACTGTTACCATTTTAGTAGACAGCAGCCAGGTTTGAAAAGTCAGCCTCCAATAAAATCGGTAAGTTGCACGATGACTTGGCCTTCTATGAAGAATGCCATGGATGCTAGTAATGCTTTATCTCGTTTTCTCGCGCTGCTGATATCGCACGTTCATTCAGACTTATAGTGCAACTTCACCGCTTAAATCCACATTGAGAAATGGACAAAAATTTTTCGCCAAGTCATTCTCCAAGTCAAATAACCTATGTGGAAGCGGAAGCGGTAGGATTTTCGGGCTTACGCTTCCACTTCCACAGAAACAGGACCGCTTCCTTCGCTTCCGCTTCCAGCTTCCGCTTCCACATCCCTGGCCTCAAGAATGTCTGCCTCAAGACTTTCTGCTTGAAAACACAAAGGAAACAGTGAACCATGGCATGCTATATTTGAACGGATGAAGCAATAGGCAAAGGTGGGTTACACGGGGCTCATAAAGCAGTTGGATATAGAAAGTTTAATTTCACAACGCAATGAGGCAGTTCACACAAGTTTCGATCTATGTTGATTGAGCGGTTGGCTGCAATTGTCCTCAACTCTACCACCTTTTCTGAGCTCTATACAGGATCTCTGCAACTTCGTAGCGCACCAAGGAATGGAAGCCTATTTATTTCACCGTATATTAAAATATATTAGCTCAACAAGAAAAATAAATTTAAGACAATCCCATTGATCATAGCGCTATGTTGAAAAAATATTTTTATATAAAATGAAGTGTTAACAGTTCAAGTTTTCGAAACCAGAAACTGATTTTCTTAAAAACTTTAAAGCTGTATCTTATGCAGAGAGAAAAAACATAAGCCTCTGAAAGAAATCAATTCATTCAAATTGAGAGAGTTATAGGCTGTCTTCAAACCACGAAAAACATTTTTTAAAATAGCGACCTTTCAGTAATGGAGTGCTGCAACAAATCAGGAAATTCTTTTAAAAACGTCTTTAATTTCGAAAAAGCAGTGAAAGACTGTGAATTGAATAACCTTGAAATCAATACATTTTTTATGGTTACCGTGAACCAGAAGGTAAAGTCTAACCAACGGGCCTTCGGCAATGAAATAAATTCATTTAACTTCATGCCAGAGTGGGGAGACTACAAATGAACTCATTTGAGAAAGAGTAAATGTATTTGAGAGCTACAAGCAATGTATCTTCAAAGTGCCTGGAGCCCTAGCTGAATTACCTTCAAAAGCTAATGCATAAAACCGTTAAGAAATTGAATCACTTGCTCCTGAATCGCTTCCAAGCATATTATTTAGGATTATGAACACCAGCTTCACTTCATCCAACACCTGAAATTTTCTATATCACAAGCACAAAGCGCCTTGCCGAAGCAACCGAAAAGCAGAAATGAATACTGCGACGTGGCAACTTGTGTGTCATCACGAAAAGAAAAAATGGAGACAATGGACCAAGAAAGCAGGAAGCTATTTTTAATGAGTTTTGCATGTTAAGGCCTGGAAAACGTTGGGTTTCTCTATTCAGGGCTAGTTGATTGGAAAGCTGGCACCGCTTGGTGATGTAAAACACATTATCATCAACCTCGGTTGATGCGCAGTCCACCAGACAAGTCAAGCGTAGCGTGGCATAGTGGCTTTGTCGCAACTGTGGTCGTTCGTCGAAGCTGCCCCTTCAGGCTCGGTGAGGCGAGACGGAGAAAAAGTGGATTAACTGCGCCTTGAAATACAGAAACTATTTCTAGAATAAAATAAATAACCGGACACTCATATAGATTACGTTGAATGAATGAAATTGAAAAGGACATTCACACGAAAAAATTGAAGCACGAAACTATCACGCAAAAATATCGTTGTGGAATTAATATTTGCAATGAATGTGGCTGGTTATTCAGTTTTGTGTGATTCTTATAAATTTAGGCTGTCTGACGTCTTTCCTAAACTTGATTGGAACGATATTCGTTATGATTCTACAGAGGCTGACATTGCTTTTAGGGGGGATGACGATTTCTATGAAATTTGTTGAGAAACAATTAGTGACGAAAGCGCAGAAGCACGAACGACTAATATCTTTAAGTGGAACCGAAGCATGTGCGATTAAAAATTTGGTTGCAAAGGCTCTGGCTGATAATGAAATTTCAGAAAAATGTGTTGGTGCAATTCTTGCAGAAATTGAAAAAGTTTACAACGATCAAATCTACAATTGCTGCAAAAAGTGATAAAAACAAAGAATCTACCCTGTTGCCCCGAAAGAATGATTTTTCAGTGTGAAATAAAAATGAAAATACAAGTTGAAAATGTAATTTTACTTACGCTGACAAGACGTCAGCTGTCTTCTAGCACATTCAAGAAAGTTTTCATTCAGATGGAATTGTTGCAACAAACAACCCATATAAAATTTATCAAGAAAAGACCTTTGCACCGCGTTTCATCGCTTTCGCAGCATTGCATGTGTCGTTTTACGTAGCATGTTATGCTGTACTTTCTCAACTTTAACGTCTGTGTTAGTACTTGTATTATTTGGACAGTGTTTTAAATAAGCTTGCCGTGTTTAGTTTTGATTGAAGAGGCGGCGTGACCTCATTGCGTATTGGCTGCTCAGAATGTCAGGCAGGCCTGTTTGTCTTACTAACTTGTCAGGATAATCACAGGACTGCAATCTAAGTTGGGTGCCCGTTCGTGGTGTGAAATAATCAAGGAAGCTTTCTCTGACCCCGCTCTAAATCAAGGCTTTAAGTTTTTGACTCCGTAGCTTTATTCCTACATGTTGCAAACCGAGGAACGTGTGCTTGTGTTGTTTGGATCACCACTGCGATCAACAAATATAGTAACATACGTAAGCTTCAAACTGTCACGTAATCCGTTCTGGCGTAAACAAAGGGAAAAATAATAGCTAAGGCGTGATTGCTTTCGGATACAGTGCTGTGCGAAAGTGTTTCATGTTTTCCTGTGCTTTTGTGGGGCAATACTGTCATATGTTGTGACTTGCGAGTCGTTCGGTCAGAATTTTTTTCCAGAAACCAAAGCTTTTATGCTTTTGTTGAATTACTCCACTCGGCGACAGGCAGTATTCAAGTCGTTTCGCACAAGCAGGTCCTAACCTTTTGTCAAATTTATGTTAAAGCTAAGTAGAATGTAGCTCTGTGAAAAACACATTCGCAGTCACTTTAGCGCTCTAAGAATGCAGCTGGTTAATTCTTTTCATTTCATCAATGATTACATGGATGTGGCAGCATTAGTAGCACTATATTACCTTGCTAAGCATAGGTAAGTGTAGTAATATATGTGCCAACAAACGCACATTGACTCAAACCGATTGCAACAGCCGTTTCCTTTGGATAGATAGGAAGCATTACTAACAGTGAAGCTAATTAGAAGGAGTAATCACGATCTGCAAACATTTTTAATCTTGCTGAATTTGCTATTAATTAAGTCGTGGTGCTGGAGCAAAACTTTCACCGCGAGTAATCCTTTCTGACAAGCGCGATTTTTTTTATTTGAAACAACTTCGAAATATTCCGTTTGTGCGACAAAGCAGGCTGTGCTCACGCCATTGACTTCCATCTTTTAGTAAAGTTTTGTGCTTTCAATATTTTTTATAAAATTTAATTTCAATTTTTTATAAAGTTCATCTTCATAAAATTCAAAAGGATAGACTGTTGCACGATAGATATCTAACGCGTTTCTTCTCATAAGTCATTCTTTAACAATCAGCAGCATAACCTGGTTGCTTTGTAATTCCTGTTCAAAGATCCCAGTAACTCTTCAAAATATTGATTATGCAATTAGTGCTGAAGCACCTGCAGGCATATGTCGGGAAGAATCAAAGCTGATAGGTTTTGTCAATCTTGTCGATATTCACAACACATCTGCACAAACCAAGTGCCCAGCTTGAAAGTCGAAGCTCACCCGGCTAAATGCGAGAAATCGTTTCGACTGATATCGCTGCAAAACCTCTCGCAAAGTTTCTGGCAAATTAGACAGAGATATTTGATGATAAATCTCACAAAGTGCAAAGTAATTACGAAAGTAAGCACGTAACCACAGTTTAGAAATTATTTACGTTCCCACTTATGAAGTACTTGTACTTGTGATATATGAAATTTGCTATCTGATTATGTGTAGTCATTACTCTCCTGTAAGCAGCGTTTTTACCGATACTCAAATGAACTTTGTGTACTGTGAACAGCATACAATGGAATTACACCATGACGAAACAAAAGCATTCACGCGTTCGGTCAGACTACTTGACAACAGTTAGTAAAAGCTACTTGTATTGTAGTTCGTTAAATTTCGTTTTTAATTCTTTACTCTGTGCTAACCTCAAACCATTTATTATGAACTTATGATTATATCGGAACTATTTATTTAAACCAGGTCTATAGAGCGTCATCTATAACTTAAAATATTGATTTGTACAACTGTGCCGAATCTATGTTTTCCATTTCTTTTTGTAAAACTGCTTCTGGGATTCTTTTCCAATTAAATTTAACTTTTTCCAAAATAGCCACATATTTTTGTAGAATATTCATTGCAATTCTATGATTGAAGTCTAGGAGTAAGCTTGCAGACATTGTCTTTCAGATAATTTTCACAACCTGATAATGAAAATAACGGCCAAAGAAAAAGAAATAGCCACACGTTTTTCCAAAATAGCCACACATTTTTCTTTTTCTTTGGCCGTTATTTTCATTATCAGGCTATTCAGCACTTCCACTTTTCGTGTACCAACTTTTTACAACTTTCTAAAATTTTTTCTTCTGCTTACAGTATCAGTTTATATAAAACAATTCGGCAACGCAGTTTGGAGTGTTTTCCTTTAGGTTCAAATTCCTGCCAAAGTTCATTCAGAAATATCAACGATTTTGGACATTTCTTAGGTCATAAACAGTTAAATAAACAACTGACTGATACTCCTTCCTCGTCACGACTATTCAGACCGTTTTGTGGGATGTAGACAAAATGACACATTGGTTTGTTGTTTAAATATCGCTTTCGCTTTTTTTACTACACAAGGAAATTTGGAGGGTAAAGGCTTCCGTGGCATAAGAAATCGCATACGGTATGTTTTTCATCTGTTTACTTGTTAACATTCGCATCGGTACAATATTCCTTTTGAAACGTGATGAAGAAACGTATTTACAATATGTACAGCATAACATATAGTTCAATTTAGCCAGTTTTGCGTTTTTCCGCGCAAAGTAATTCATTTGTTTTATGAAAGCACTTAGTTTTACTTACTGCACAATATATTTTTACATCACGCATTTTCATTGAAAGCACCGGGTTTTGCATCTTTGCAAGTGGCAAGGAAGGTATTCTGCCTTGCATTTGGGTTTAGCTTTAATTTCTATTTCCATTCGCAAAAAAGACGTTGTGCTACTGAAAGTAAATCAGGCGGCGATGCCTGGTTTGGCAATTCCTGAATCATGCTGCAATGTCGAAAGCTAATATGCTTTAATATTTTTTTCCATTTCGAAACACACGACCAAGCAAAGAAAAGCTGTGTAAGTCTGCAAAATTAATAACAGCTATAAGTGGTGTTTCAAACAACAAGCATGCATCTTGACATACTTCTCTTCTTAAAATTTTTGCTTCCCTGAACATGCTTCCAATGAATATACCTCAGTACCGCATTAGTCGCAAACGAACTCTCTGATCCCCGTACTGTTGCGTTAGCTCTTTGCGGAGATGACGAAACGTATGGGCATTGGGCAGATAAAAACCGCGTTTTTATCCAAGTAGATTAGAATGAGGAGATAAAGTCGTAAGAATGGTGCAAACTCCAGTTGCAGAAAACGATGCAGCTTTTCACCAAAGCCGAAAAGAGGACTGCATGTCTCTTGAGCAACTCTGAGGTGAGTCCTGGCTTTTCAAAACCGCTTTGGTCACACTGAAGTCTTCGAAAATGATACTTACGGCCCGTTTAGCCTCGTGCTCGGTAATGGATAGGTGAAAGTGAAAGCTTCACGCCCGGCGCTGCAAGTCTACAATCGTTTGATTGGAAAAAAGGAGATTGTGTTGTTGTTTTCAGTTGGGTTAATATAAACCGAGCCTTCTTCTTGCGTGCGTGTGAGCAGCGATTTAAATAAAATCCACAAGGTCCTCAAGCCATTTAGTGTTGTTGATGATAGGAGATCGCAGGTCTTCCAGGCGGTTCGGAGGGCGAAGGATGTTACAGTCGAAGATTATATGATTGGCCGAGTGCTTCTGAGGGCCACAGATGCATTTGGGTGTATCTAACATGCCCCGGCGGTAAAAGCATGTACCACAACGGTCGCTGCCAGTTCTTGACCTATTTAGTGCTACCCACAGACTCCGGGGAAGCTCCAAGCCAGGCGGGAGGCGGAGCAAGGGGCTTCGTAACGGTGCAAGGGGCATCATGAATGCAGGCGCTGTGTGCCGAAGAACTGTGCACTATGGACAAGGGTATGAAGGGGATGGTTAGTGTTCAGCTGTGCCTGGAGGGCCAGCTTGAAAATGGAGTGTTCCCTACGCAAGTGGGCCGGTGGGATGCACGAGAGTATTGGTAAAAGCTCCCTGAGGGTCGGTTTCAGACACCCAGTGATGATGCGCAACCTATCGTTTAACGCAACATCTAGCTTCTTAGTGTGGATGCTGCGGCACCAAGCTGGGGCGGGGTATTCCGTGGCATTGTAGACCACGGCCGACTCTGAAGTTCGCAGGACAGAAGTATGGGCACCCCATGCTGAGCCAGCCAAGAGACGCAAGAGACAATTGCGGGCTCTGACTTTGGTACAGAGGCCTTCCAAGTGTTGTCTGAAGGTGAGTTGGTGATCAAGCGTGTCTCCAACGTAACTTGGATTCTGGGTGTAGCGAATGGTACCGTCGACGGTGACCGCAAGCTTACGGCTGGATTCCCTATTATTCAGGTGGAACGCAGTGCATGTAATTTTGGCCGTGCTCAGCCTGAGCCTCCATGCAGGTAGGTAATCAGCAATTCTTTGCATCTCCAAAGAAACGACTTCTTCCACCTCATTCCAACGCTTGTGGGAAAACAGAAGGGCTAGGTCATCAGCATAATCATATTGAGTGGACAGAGTGTCGGGGATGTCACTGATATAGATGTTGAAAAGCCTAAGTGCCAGCGTTGACCCTTGAGGCACTCCGTTCTTCAGACGTTGGAGCCGGCTGCATTGCCCGTCGCTGGTTTTAAGGATGAAGCTGCGTCTTGAAATAATGTTGACAATGAAGCGCACCACGTGTCGATCAGAGATGGTCTAGAGTAGCTTCACTGCCAAACCCCGATGCCAGACAGTGTCACAGGCTGCAGTAAGATCCACGAGAACCAGATCCACCTTACGTCTTCCCTCATAGCTCTCCTCAATATCGCTAGCCGGTTTGACAACCTGTTGGAAAGTAGAGCGACCGCTTCGAAAACCATCTTGTTGGTTCGGCAGCTGGGGGTAGACAACAGGCTCAAGTCGAAACAGAAGGAGAAGCTCAAGTAACTTGTACTGTGCGGGACACGGAGAAGCGAAATTACTCGGCAGCTCCTGGGAACGTCCACTAGCTTGTTCGGTTTTGGGACGGCTATGATAGTGGCATTTCGCCAGACCTTCGGGATGGCGACACGATTGAGACAACTGGAGTAGAACTCTCGCAGCCACGACAGGCACTTACGCCCCAAGGTGTTTTAAGGAACTCTGGGAGGATGTTATCCGAGCCAAGAAACTTAAATTATAAGGTCACTTGCAACTATGCTTACAAGGAGTCGTTTCCACAAATTTATTGCGTATGTGAAAGACACGTGACATCTGAACGAAAACGAACGAGTGATGCAGAAAACAAATCAGCATTTGATTACCAAAGTAAGCTACAAATTTTTTTCTTGTAGAATCAAACGAAATGAAATACGTCCATGTCGATTTCAAACAGCTGTTTTGTCTCACGTGATACAGAGACAGATTTCAAAGCACTTGCAAAACACCAGCGATTCTTGAATATGGAATCGCTCTTGTTGCACGGAATCGCTCTTTTTTGTGCAACGCGAGCTTTCTTGCTTTGTATATATTTGAGACACCACCCGCTGCACTGATTAAGGTTGCAAACTCGGGCTCTTTTCATTGGACTTTGTCAGTGTTCATATATTTTCGTTTCATGTCCAGCCTTCATGTTGCAGGTGACATGAAAAAAATCTATCGTAGTAAGCGTTCTTTCGAATACGATCGCTCGCACTGACGCGCTTTTACTTGGGCTCGTCCGTTAGAGCCCGAGCTGCCCTGTGCGATTAAGTATTTTTTCAAGCAAAATGCTGTCACACCTTGAAGAATAAAAATTGAAAGTAGAACAAAGAATTATAGCGCAAATGTGAAGACAAAGTGACGCAAAAGTAATAACTGCTAAATGTTTAGACTAGCTTATTGTAAACAGAGTTGCTTGAAGTCTGGATAGCAGTGATGCGACATTTCTGCCGGTAACGTTTTCTGTTTTCGAAAAAACGCTGCACAGACCATTGACGCCACATTCCGTTTTTTCAGCAATCGCCATGCCAGTACCGTTGCATTGCGTTTTACAATAATCGGTGCAACAACAAGAATTATCGCCAACGTGGCGCTCTAAAATTTACCCACGGCCGCGTGCGCGAGTTCCAACAGCCAGACAAACGTGATTCAAAAAATGATCGCAACTGTAAGTTGAATCAGTTGGGTAAACAATTCTTAAAAAGGATTAGTTGAAAACTGACCAGGAGCAGAAGAAACTCGTTTTAGACCTGTATGGGCATGCCCTCGATAAAAGCTGCGAAACACACCAAACCAACTGTCCGGGTGGACGAAATGAGCAACTCTGGACAAGGTGATGCGAAATCCATCGATCAAAAATGAAAAATGAGATGTGATTAAAAGTCTAAACAGCACTGATTCAAAATTTTTGATCAAACACATCAAAACCTCCACAATGAGATGAAGTTACTTAAACAAACAAAGATTTAATTCAGTATTCTTATCTGTCCAATCCCAAAGATTTAGGATTGGGGACCCCTCGTCTGCTGTTATGTTATTATTCAAAGTGGTTGTGGTTGATTTTGCATCTGACGGTTGAAAGAAAACACTTTGGTATTCCTTCTGGGGACCCCGGATTTTTCACAGGGGATCCTGGGATCTCTGGAGCCCCATTAAGAACGACTTACTTACTTGTATCCAACACGATAGGACCATCCGAACTGCCCAACGACAAACGCCGTTTGCGGCGTCTCGAGCGGGATGTAGAAATTCAAGGCAATCGCAGAAACGGAGAATGTGTGAAACAAATATTTCGTAAACCAAAGAAATTATGATAACTGCAGAAAGTTGAAATAAAATATGAGAAAAGTTTGCATAAAATTCAAAAATGTTCCTAAAAACATGCATGCTTCTCATAAAAGGTGGTATGCCTTGGCTCGATGCGGCCGTAAGTAACACCGTTTTGTTTTTACTTGTGATTTGTACAAGTTACGCTATTAACTACATTCCAGAATGAAACTACGAAATCATAGGTCGCAAATCTAACCTTACAAAATGGGATCTGCTGGTGATGAACAAACTGCTCTTCAGAATTGCATTTTACATACTCCCAGCCATCTAGATCTGGGCTTGGAACCAGAGAAATTTCGAGAGGCGGTTCAAAACCTAATGGATCTGGATATTGACAAACATAAAAATGTTGGCAAGCGACAAGCTTACCCTGATGGCAAACCAGGTAACAGTTTCCATACATTTTACAAACTAGTCTCGCTTCGATGGTTGTACAGATATTTAGATTTCACCAAAGCAGATAGCTTCTACATTTTTCAGGGCGGATTTGACTTTACCAGTGTCTTTTCCCGCATCATATCAAACTGTTTCACTATTCTTGCCATTTTTGCTTGACAAACATGGGAATAAAGCATTTCTTCTTACACCACTTCAACTCATTTTCGCTCCCGTATCTACCTGATCATTGCCTTGCAAATTAAATAAACATGACCACCATCGCAATAGTGTTAAGAGTCATTACTGAAAAGAGACATTTCAAATCAAAACTTTAATTGCTGATTCACAAAAAGCAACCGAAGCTCGTTACCTTGCTTGACTGACAAAATTCTCACCCAAGTTAGATGGACCACAATTCCTGCAGGTTTGCGTTTTTATTTTCACTGTTTCTTCACTTTGCTGGTAAATGTGCTTACTTTTTAAAAGACGTTCTTTACAAACTGAGTATTTAATATAGCAAAAACAGAAGACAAAAAGTGAATCAACCACAAAAAAACTGCAGCAGATAATAAAAGATTATTATTTGGGATGCTGAAGTTCAATGCAAGAAATTTGTATCTTAGGCATCGGTGTGCATCACATATAATTTTCTTTTCATTGTTGCAAATAATTTTGTACTGCTAGTTGTCAAGTAAAAGGTAATCTTTACTTCAATATCTACAACCGTTTCAACATTTCGTTATGTTTGACTTGCCGACATCTTTGTTTTTTGTCAAACGTTTACAAAATTTTACTGAATATCTACTTTAAATTAAAGCTAAAACTTCACCTTGACTGACTGTGTTTTGCTGTGTGATTTGAGCCCTTTATTTCAACAAACGATGGCTGGGTGGAAGGCTCGCCGTCGGTGTGGCGTCGCAAGCGCGATACACCACGAACGCGATGTGCACTAAGAATAGCATCCATAGGTTTGTGGCGCGATGAAGAAACAATGAAGTGACCACGGCGTGTGATCTTCATTATTAACCGAGCATTGCTCGCGTTCTCCGATCGCAGCAGCTGTTTTGTATGATTTCTCATTCCCGCCCAGGAGTTGAATTGATCTATGCAAACTTCTTGAAGAAGTCGATCACTGAGCTTACGTTGGTGCTTCTCTCTTTATTAAAACTGTTCTTTAAACAATTAACATTTTTGCAGGTGTTTTGAGGCCAGTCATTCCAGGAACAGCCCCAGAGTACCCAGAAGAATGGTCAGATGTGTTTGCTGACATAGAAAAGGTTTTTATGAATGGGATGACCCACAGGTTTTCACCAAGTTTTTTCGCATACTACCCGATGGGCTTTAGCTACCCTGCTGTGTTGGGTGATATTTTGGCCACAAGTCTTGCATGCCAAGGATTCACGTGGGTACGTATCATATCAGCGAATCCGCTCAGCATTGTATGCCCTAAATAGGGGTACAGGAAGATTTTTCAAGAGGCTGTGGAAACAGTTTACCTTAAATTTTCTTACTGCGTCGACAACGAACACCGACTGAGACAAGGTTTCTATTGAAAACGATCCTGTATCTTCATTAGAATTGAAAGAATTTTCGTAATTTTCATCTAAAATGATGTGAAGTGCGTAAAAGGTTACCTTCTCTTTCCAACCAGATCGCGAAATGTCAGCGTCTGATTGTTTTCAAAGCATGATCTCCCATTTGACCATACACAAATTTCCGCGTATAGTTCCGCAAGTGCCATTTCCGTCTGACCATACTTTTGTTTTTGTCTTGAAAAACACAGTTATTTCTCCGGAAACTTTACAAACACTGCCGTTACTTTTTTGAATATCTGCAGCACACATTTTGTATCACCAGGGGCTGGCTGCCGTCCAGACTAGTCTTCTTCGCCTATGGTGCTAGATGTAGTTAAAAGAAACTACAATACTGTCCTTCTCTTTAGATCTGTGGTTGAAAATTAAAAGAAAGATACAGTACCGCGATTGTATATAAATCCAAGATTTACATTAGATATAATGAACCCTAACAAGCACCCGAATAGCCTCATGGTTTAGTTGTGTTGGCGTTATTTAAATTGTTCATGTAGATGCCCAGGTTTTCAATTTTAGGCTTATTGATAGCAGGAAAACGTATCTGCAGAACACAACATGCTTAGATTTTATTTCATGAGCTGGTGCAGTTGGTTGAGCAAGCGCCACCGCAGCTGGTAAGCTGGTTTCGATTCCCTAGGGTCATACCGCAGGCTTGAAAAATGGTATTTGCGGCCTGCCCAGCCTCGTGCTCGGAGAACCTCTTCAAGGACTGAAAAGCCACTATATTGGCTTTGACTTTGTTCAGTCATAACTTCCCAACCGATAGAGCTAGAGAGATGTTCAAACCATCTACAGCTTCGGCAAGTCTTCTGGTTCACTTTGAAAAAAAAGTTTTTCGGTTTGGATTTGGGGTCCTCTGTGGGCGGCGTCTCAAGTGGAAGTGTTTTTGGATCTTTTTGGCCAACTTTACCCGTACCTAGGCGCCAATCCACTGAGCCATATTTATGACTCAAGTTGTTTTGGAAAACTAGGCCAAAATCCGCGTCTTTAGAGCCCTTGAGTGGCTTTCTAGCATATCTGGCACCAAAATTATGGATAAAAAAAAATTGGTGAAAATTTCTGCAACCACAAACCCGAACCTGGGGTGGATTACACCCCTTTTCTAAATGGCCATCACTTGCCAGCAGCTTGAGCTAGAGAGCTGTTCAAACCCTCTAAAGACTCGTGAAGTATTGTAGTTTAGACTGAAAAAAAAATTTTCAGTGTGGGTCGTCGGCCTTTTTGGCCATGTTTACATAACCACAGGATGTTTTGACATGAGGTCTGTCAAAACAATGGATGACGTCAACATCCCGTGGGTGTTCAACAATCGAGCCGATTTCGTGGCTCAAAGCTTTACTGGATTTAAATGGATTCTAGGCTACAGTACGAGTCTTTAGAAGGTTTGATGTACTTTCTAGCGTTTTTGGTTCAAAATTTGTAGCCAAACTTCCGGAAAATGAATTAGGGGAATACCCACTAATTCCCTAGGGGATTAGTACAAGATTTCCGGTCTTTTGGTTATAACTTTGACACCAGAAAAGCCAGAAAGTCGATCTAGGCCCCTAAAGACTCATATCACAACCTAGAATACAACCAAACTTTGAAACACAATTTCGGCTCATTGTCCTGGTGATGACGTCATAAAAGAATAACCAAAAATAGTAAAATATGCCCCAGCCCTGACGACATCAACCGAAAACCCCAAACCCAAATCTCAAAGGCTTTTTTTCAGTGCAAACTACCAGACTTCACGAGTCTTTCGAGGGTTCAAATAGCTCGCTAGCATATTCTCGCGGCGAGTTATAGCCGACCGCGCAAGTCGCCAGTGCGAGACTCATGCTTTTTCTGCGTTTTTTGGATTTTTGTGCAAAACGAGGTTTTTGGGCCATAATTCTGGTTCCAGACATGCTAGAAGGTCAATAAAGAGCTCTAAAGACGCGGATGATCTTCAAAAAAATTTGAGCCAAAAGAATGGCTCATTGGATTGCCGCCAAGGGCCAGGTAAAGGTGGTCAAAGATGAAAAAACATGCCCTTATTGTGACGTCACCAAGATAAAACCCCGAACCCAAATCAAATAGTGTTTTTTTTAATCTAAACTAGAAGACTTGCCGAATCCGTAGAGGGTTCCAACAACTCTCTATTTCTATCGATTGGGAAGTTATTACTGAACAAAGTCAGAGCCACTACAGTGGCTTTTCGGTCCTTAAAGGGTTGGGCGGGTGCAAGGTAACGGTCCACGCGCGGTGCTTTCTTTAACTCGCCATCGATGCAGTATTCACTATGAAAATAGCCGCGTGACCCACGGCACAAGCAAGCGGAGATGGACGCCACAGACCACACGTGACACCCCGAAAGGAGTGCAAAAGCAAGTACTGTATAACGAAACTGAACTAAACTGATGCAAAATGTTCTATATTCGTCATTACATTTTTTTAACTATTTAATTTTCCACAAAGCACTGGCTGTTAAAAAAAGTTAATGATGAATTTAAAACTATTTTGCATCAGATTCATTTTAAGTGCATTATGAATTTCAAGGAAAGTTGATGAAAGTTTTGAAAGAATTGAAAAACAATATCAATAAACATCATTTTAGAAGCCAAAGGTAAATGCTTTATAGATCACCTTGTTCAGTATCATGAAACATATTTGCTTCATCCAAATATTTTTGGCTCTTTTCAGAGCTTGCATTTGCAAATTGAACGCTAGTAAGTGTGCCATTTATTACACAGGCTGCTTCGCCATCTTGTACTGAACTTGAAACAGCTATGATGGACTGGCTAGCCAGGGCGTTAAATCTTCCGGAATGTTTTGTTCATGGCGGGAAAGGTCCAGGCGGAGGTGTGATTCAAGGTACCTTAAAGTAAACAGCAATAAACATACCGTAAACTTACAGTATAAATAAAGACTGTTTCATGAAAATCAACATCATCACACAAGGTTCGAGCTTTTTGTTTCAGAAACACAAATACTTTAAACATTTCTGCTGTGCACCATTCATTTTGATGTAGCAAAAACGTGCTCAACGCTCTAACCAAGGGGAATATCCGTCAATGAAGACTTGTTTAATCTGCCCCGTTTGATTTGCAAAAATTTGATCATCCAAGGAAGATGAACCTTGCAATTTGCCCCTAGGTTACCTCCCATTAGCAGAAATGAATTTTATTACTCGCAAATTTCATGAGTTCGAATGATCAAAGGCATCACTCACCGAAGCTGTTGATGGTCCGTTTGTAATCCAACATAAAACGTTTTGCGTTTTTGTTTCGGTCAGTGCAAATAAATTTCTTTGTTTTACAGGAGAAGCTAGCGAAGCAATTTTGGTGGCACTGCTGGCGGCTCGTAGCAAAAAGATTCGAGAACACCTTTCAAATTACTCTACTTTGTCCATATACGATGTTCTTGGCCGCATGGTGGCATACACTTCGGCATGTGGTCATTCATCAGCTGAGAAAGCAGGTTAGTTTGAACGTGAAGTGTGCGTGCATCATTGACCACCTGGATTTTTAACTTGGTTTCACATGCAATGTAGCAATTGCACACGGAAAATACACCCTGTTTTTGATTAAACTTTTACAGAAAATTTAGATTAGACCAACTGTCACTGTCATAAATAAAATTTTTATTGGCAGTGCCTGATTTTAAACAAACTTAAACGTTTGCCACTTGTCTTATACCTAAAAAAACGAAAAATGATACCTGTTCAAAGGTCTGTGCGATTAGTATTAGGAAACATTGTGAGTCTGGAGAACTATTAGATATTGTGCTTGAATCAGAATTTAATTCAGAGGTAATTTTTGTCGGCTTTCTAACTTGCAGCATATGTCTGTAACCAGTACCATCACTGACAGTGCAACTGTTCAAGCCAGAGTTTGAGCTTCTTTCTTAACGATTCCACGGATTAGTTTATTAGTCACATGTTTTAACTAGCAACACCTTCCAAAGCGTGCGTTTGTAACGCTGTCCCTATATGAGCTTGTTAAAGTGACAATTAATAATTTAGAAATTTCTAAAGTACATATCTTTTATAAGCGAGATTCTAACAAAAACCTTTGGCTAGTAAAACATCTGTATATTTTAAAGAAACTAAATTTCATTGGAAATTAGGAGAAACAACTTTAATGGAAGCAAAGTCGCGTGAGCAAAAATTTTAATAAATAGTAGCAGAAACCGCACTTGGCTCGGATGTTTAAAAATCCGTTTACCTATCAAACTATTCCGTTATTGAGCTTTTCCAGAAGTTTGATGTGAAAATTTCAAACATACTTGAAAATCAAAAAACAGGTAAAGTTGTGGTGAACGTTCATCTATATTTTAAAGAAACAAATTTCATCTAATTTTGATTTAGGTTTGAAGCAACAGCTTTCGTGTAATTCTATGGTCGGAAAATTATTAATGCTTTTCACTCTTGCTTGTGACAGTTTTTGCTCAGTCGAAATGCATGGGCATTAAATGAAACAAGCGTATAAGCTGTTTTCAAAGACATACGCCATCATTGACAAATCTTTCGTTTGGACTGGTTGTTATTATTTGAACTGAGCGTGTTTCGGTTGCTACGCGGTGCGTTTACTTTCAAACATAATATTGGTGAGCAGGAAAAATTGCCATGATTCACATGCAACACTTGGATACAGACAACAAAGGTTCCATGAGAGGAGATACGTTACTCAAAGCTATTACTGAGGACCAAAAAGCCGGAAAAATACCTTTTTATGTAAGTATTTATGGTTTGAAAATCTAATGCGACAGTCTGAAAAATTTAAATTGAAATTGAAGAGTAGAAAATTACATTGACGACATCAAGTCCAACATCATTCATTTTCATTCCCTCTTTTCCTCTGGGGATGTTCGGGGGTGCAGTAGCCCTATTAGGACTTTAAATACCTCACAGTTTTAAGCAATCTCAGTTCTGCTGTCTTCCCACCAAGATGGATCCAAGCCAGTTCAAAGATGTAGTCACGCCACCTCATCCTTGGACGATCTCTGGACCACTCTGCTGTGGGTGTAGACAGCACGACATGCCTCGCCAATTTTCCTGGGACATTCCGGACTCGCGGCCGAACCAACGCAGCTAGGATGACACAATTCGGGAGTGAGATGTATCGACATTCAGGGTTTACCAATTTCACAGCTGCTCACTTTGTCGTGAGCCGTCACGACTTGAACTCTCCACAAAATTCCCATCTCTGTTGCTTGCACTTGAGATAGCACTCTTTCAGTCATTACCCAAAATTCATGAACATAGGCGAGTATCGGAACAAAGACCGATTTGAAAAATGAGACCTTTGGAGTGATTGAAAGCATCCGTTTTGTGACCACACAGCGAAAAATCTCAAGCGGAACTACGCTTGTCTTACCAATCTGTTTATGGATCTCCTTGTTCAGTTTTCCGTCACTCGTGAATAAAACCCCAAGGTATACTTGAAGCTTTCGACCTGCTGCAGTGTACTGAGGCTTACTTGCACCGTTAAGTGACTTCAGTTTCAGGAGAGATATAATACCTCGGCCTTTTTAGTGCTAATTTTCATTCCGGCTTGGTCGCACGCAGCAGAAAACCGATCAAGTTCAATTTTGAAAACCCTGTTCAGTGGATGCAAGCAGTATCAAACTGTCTGAAAAAAGCAAACAGGTAATCCTGCAGCTTCCAAACGTGACACCCTCGTTGACTCGATTGTGACTGTCTATCCAAGTCATGCAGAGGAGTTGTGATTGTGACAGCGCACACAGTGGCGCAGCCAGACCAAAATTCTGCGGGGCAAATCGTTTTGACTGTAAGTGAGCGATAGTATTTTGTTTGGGATACCGCCTATCAAAGCAGAAAATGACAAGATATGCAAGAAATTGTGGGAGTTGTGGATCCCTTTCCCCTCCTGGCTACGCCTATGAGCGCACACTCTTGTCAGAGTCCAACACACAAGGTGAACGGTTGTCATTTACCTCTGTTGACACGGACGCAAACTTCTGAGCAGGAATACAATGACTTAACGGCGAGTAACAGGTGGCCGTCAACACCGTACCCCAGCAACACTCCCCAAAGTTTTACTCCAGAAACCCGGTCATAAGCTTTTTCGAGGTGGACAAATATGTGTAGATGTGTTTGGCATACTGTTTCAATTATTATTTCTCCAGCTTTGTTTCAATTATTGCGCGGTATATTTATCAACGCACTTGGCACACACTTTCCCAGGGCGCCTAGGAAGAGAGTGGGTTTGGTCGTGCATTCTTTCATGTCTTCCTTCTTGTGTATGGGGATGGTCACCCCAGTTTGCCAATCTTGCGGTACCCTTCTAGAACACAAGGCCACATGACGCACCCTACTCAGCCAAATAACTCTTTCTGGATTCAAGGCTGTGAGCACTTTGGGTAGGAATTCAACGCAACCTGCAGCATTCCCAGCTTTCAGTATTTTGACAGATCGGAAGACTTCGGCTGCAGTGATGGTATTTCCTATCCAAAATGTTCCTCCTCGTATTTAAGCAAGACACGATTTTGGTCTTTCATGAATCTAACAGTATGAGATCTTTTGTCGCGCATACGCTCAAGTGCAACCTACAGTGCAATATTATTCACAATCGTGAGACGAAATTGCAAGCGTCGCAAGAGGAATTTTCGGTCAACCACTTGACATGCGTAAACATCAAGACTTAGAAGTAACGGTATGAAATATGAATTTCATGCACAAAAATGCCTTATTATTAAATTTACTCTCTTTACCTTTCGTTCACTAATCCATTCGTCTTTCAGGTATGTGCCACCGTTGGTACAGCATCGTGCTGCTCATTTGACAATCTTCGTGAAATCGGGAATATCTGTAAGAAACTAGTGTATGCATGAGTAGAAATTTACTGTAACATTTTCTTCATTTACCTTGAAATAAATGTTTCAGAACTTCTTAACATTAAGGGTTAAAGAATTTCAAAAACATTTTTCTTACCTGGCGCGATAAGAAGCGGTTTCATGGCAATGAAAGGAGTAAGTGGGCCGAAAAAGCAGCACAGCTTTATCTACAGCATTGCTTGGAAGTGCAGTGTTCGATATTAGCTTTGATGATATTTGAACAATTTGATTTGCTCTATTAGGTCAACAGCACAACATTTGGCTTCACGTAGACGCTGGCTATGCAGGAAGCGCTCTTCTTTGTCCCGAGTTTCGGCACATAGCAGATGGACTAGAGGTAAAACCATTGGTGTAGCGATAGAAACAAAAGATAGATTTTGCTTTTATTAAAATCGTTCTGTTGATCGTCGAGAATAGATAAATGGTTGCATTGGTTCCTGTTGTGGTGAGTGGAAATGGAAACCGAAAGCTTCATCACTGCGTAAAGATAATGTTATCCAAGAATCCCTCCTTTTCTAACTCAATTGCTGTTTCTATTGAACCAAAAATGCTTGATAGTTTGATCACAAAACACTGTTTGGAGTTACCCATAGAGCACGCAAGTTTAGTGTCCGACATCGAACAGCTTGTAATACCTGCATTTTTCTTCACTTTAATTATGGAACATAACGTTACGAAAGCCCAACTATTAAGATAAGCAAAACTTTGCTCAAATATTTTGATTTTTTGCCCAAAAGAAATATTTTCAAGAGGTTTTATGACAAATCAACATACATTTGCTGTTCAAGGTTCTGCCTATTTAATACAGTGCAATTGTAATTGGCGCCTAGCGTAATTTAAAAACTAGAACTGGCGCCTAATCGTGATCACAAATTTGCGTTACGATATTTTTTTCTTGAGCTTTTTCAAATGGTTGTCCGATATTTACTCACTTTTCACAAATTTTGTGTTTACCAGAGAGTCGTTTCTCTCACTAATCCCATCTAGACCGACTACAAAGGACGAATCATATTTATCTGCAAGTAAACCTTTACAGATCAAACTTAATGTACTGTCAGAAGCTTTGAGCACTTTGGATTAAATCGGACAATCTTCAGAACGCATCTGCTGTTTCGGTAGAATCTGACTGCTTGATGTGTCAAGTATTTAATCCATCGAAGAATTACTGCATGTAAACTTGAGTAAATTTTGTCCTTCCTCAGTAGCATATTATATTTCATAGCAAAAAAGAGGAGCTAAAGTTTTTTGTTTTTTAATAACAAGCTTTGTCGTTTTTCACAGTATTCCACGTCATTCAACTTCAATCCTCATAATTGGATGATGGTCAACTTTGACTGTTCTGCAATGTGGTGCGACTTCTGCAGAACAATTACATTTTTATAGCTAAAGTTCCTTAGCACATGGCTATGCACATGTTATGCAATTTTGCTGTTTAGAAAAACAGATAAAGTGTGATGCAACAAAACGAAGCGAGAAGTTTTCATTAAACCAAATGTGTCCGAGAATGAAGACGACTCATTCCGTAAAGAACTACAATATGAATACGTTTTGAGTGTCAGAGATTTTGTTAGCAACTACAAACATTGTTCTTACAGTGAAGTGTGCATATGCACTAGATTAGGTTTTGTTTTTTTGAAAAAGACAACCACTAACCACAGATAATTTTTTTTCAAGGCCTTGCGATGATGTGATAGACATAGGCAGTTTGACTTAACACATCAGATAAACTTCGCGTATTTCAGTGATGCCACAAAAACATCTTAACCTGTAACACTTATTATCAGCAAGAAATTTAAGCCCAAAATCGGAATAACAAAGGGTTACTGTGCAGAAAAAGTGCTTGCATGTGCAATACTTCTCAAAGTACAAGTAGTAAAATTTTTCTTAAACGTGAATTTTTTTATTACAATCTGCAGGTTTCGAAACAGTGGAGACGCTGTTAATTCATTCAACGTGGATCCAATATACTTGCAATACCACGAGCAAAGCAGCGCTATTGACTACAGAGTAAGTTTTGATGTTATATTTGGGAAGTCTGTCACAAATAGACGATATCGGACAAAATACATTTGACTCCTGAAGAAAGTTTATTTACTTTTTGTGATGCACACATCGAACAAAGAAAACTTTTACTATTTTTGTACGCACATATACACATGGTCTGGGCAGCAGGAAATATTTTAAACTTGAAAATATGTTATTTTATTGACCGTAAGGAAAAAACTCCGAATATACAGTCGTAAAAAAGCTTAAATTTGTTCGCAGTTTTCCAGATTGAAAATGCTTTTGCCACCTTCATCGTTTTACGCAATATAAGTTACTACAATGGACATAACTGACAGATCATTTCACATAAGTTGCTTCATTTGCTCTCGATCTATTTATTTCATCTTCATGTGTCTGCTCTTGGCTGCTTTTACACTACTTGAGAAACGACTACTTCCGCTTGTATCCCAATTGTAGTTTAACTGACAATAACTCGCTGCTCACTCGTATGAAAAAGCAGCATCTTGTGCTAAATTTCCTCGACTAATCCTGAAACAACATCTTCAATGCAAAAGTTTTAACACTCCCTTGTACTGATATTTTGATAAGAATGTTGTTACAGCACACTGATTTATGCTATCACAGAAGTATTTAAAGTAGATAAAGTCAATTAAACATTGAGAGGGTTTCAGCATTATCAACTTACGGTTTGATTATTGAAGTACAAAACCCTGCATCCGACAGAAAGCATTGGATGCGAGACTACGAGTATCTATGGCCCAGGGACGAAGTACACATTGGCTGCTAGCGTTGGAAATTTCCTTCAAAATGCATTGAAACTTAAAATAGCAAGCATAATGTAGGTAGTTTCATTAGCTTTTTTTCAGCAAAACGTGACCTGGTTTGGATGAAAGAAAAACAAATGCATAGATTTTAAAGAAAATAAAGAGAAATAAAATTAGGAGAAATTTTGACATAGGTTGGCAGCGTCATTACATAATCTTTGTATTTTTCTCAAAGCAATGTACTGTTTCACTTTTCATGATTTTAATGCCTGGTGATGTAGTTTTTGGATGCGTGAGGTAAAGGCGTTTCTCAAATTCTTTGAAGCGGAATTGTGCTCTCTTAATTTTTTATATGAAGAAATTATGAAGCTTTACTTTGCTCAAGAAATTTGTGACAGAAAAATTCGCAGCTACTTTGGCTAGAGCGGCAAGCATGTTTTCTGGCAGTATACACCCACGAAAGAGTCGATGCAAAGAGTATTGAATCTTGTGGTTTATTTGATTTGTCTAAAGTTGGCTGACTTTAAAATAACAATCTATAAAATGTTTTAGGTAAGTATCATTGTCTATACCGGCCTGCAAAAGTGCAAACCAAAATTGCGTTGATATTTCTCGAGGTATGAAAAAAAATTATTCTAGTCTCCATCATCGGGCGCTGTGCGTCGGTTACTACACCTTCATGATTATTCATCTTGTTTCAAACCGACAGTCAGTTTTTTTTATTTTCCAGAATTGGGAAATACCGCTGGGACGACGATTTCGCTCGATCAAGCTTTGGTTTGTCATGAGAATGGTTGGTCTGGAAGGTTTGAGATCTCATGTTAGACGAGATGTGGCCGCAGCTAAGCATTTTGAAAGCTTGGTTCGAGAAGATGATCGGTTTGAAATTGCTTTTCCAGTCACACTGGCTCTTGTGTGCATTCGACTATGTCACAAGGATGCCGACCTGAAGGTAAGTCCTTGACGTAAACTTTTACCGGAAAAAGTTTGAAATTCGTGGCTTCTCAGAAGCTGTTAATGAAATAATTCACTCGTAGATGGTCAGACACTGACAGTTTGTACATGCAACCCCTGCGATTAATTCATGTTTCGGATTGTTATGGCAAAACGAACACAGCGAAGGGAAAATACTCCAACAGACATTGCTTTAGATTTCAATATAGCTTCGTCGTATCCGATTTAGTAAAATGTTTAAGATGGTGCAAACATCGTAATTTTCGATATATGTGTAATGTGCAGATCAACAATGATGTAAACAAGGAGCTTTACCGAAAAATTCAAGAAGATCGGCGAGTGCGCCTGACCCCATCTGTTGTGAATGGAAAATATTTCATTCGCATTTGTATGACATCCAGCAATAATAATGTCGCATCTGTCGAGAATTGTTGGCAAATAATCAAGAATATTGCTTCGCAGGTGTAATATTGGTGAAAGCTTGTTTGTTTCGTCATTGTTGTAATAAACAAGTGTGGTCATTTTGTTTTTTGATCTACGATAGAATCAAATGTGATTATGTCAGTTGGATGTTATGTGCGCTATAAGCTGGGTTACATAGGCAATCTCAGCAATTTCTGTACAGCCAATGCTTTCATTCGCACTTCTCTGACAGATAAACATCAGCTACCTCTGCTTGTTGTCCACACTCAATGCTTCAAAAGAAAAGCTTCTTAATCAAAGAATAATTTACTTACGTCCTTCACTATCAGCGTAAAATGTATTATTGACAAGGATATGATCTTATCGACATAAAAAAGCGAAATAATCATATTGCTTTTTGCTTACATTTTAATTTTGTCAACTGACAATATTTTCATCACTTTTATGAAACATTCTTACTGCTTTTTAATGAAATTTTCCATTTGCCAATGTACTTTTCTAAAGACAATCAATACGCTCCTCAAAAGTTGACCGAGACCGCCAAGTTACAAACGATAACGTTATGTTGCGAACATAAGCGTGTGAAGGTCTGAATCGAGAGTGACACTTACCTAGGTTTGTAAAATTTATCGAAATCTGTTAATCACAGCAGTGGTGCCTAATTGTCGGAGAATAAAAGTTTTGTATTTAAGCGATGCAAAAAATGTGGGTAGCCGGCTGTTGTAGTTACATTTGCTGAATGAAACACGTACTCTTCACAATTAATGGAAATGGTCGGTAGGGCTGTTCATATGTTTTTGGTTTTGGTTCTCATACTTTCGATTCTCATACATACGATCAGTGAAGTTGCTGATAGGTTTCTGGTTTCTGTGGTTTGTGACAAAAGCGTATGTTTATCAGTAAAAGATAAAACCAACGGCCGAAATCGGTGCAATGACATATATTCTGCACAAGGCAGTTACCGCACCCTTATAAATGCCTTCCTGTGCACGTGGTTACAACGTACTCAGTGTTTATAATTAGTTGCCCTGTCACACCCATGAAGATTTTTCGCATAAACAGCCAACATCTGCTCTCACGGTGTTCACTATTCCCGCTAGTTATTAGTATGTGGCAGGAACGCTTGAGTTTAATTTACATACACGTCATAATTTTGTGTACTTATTCATAGTTGTTGCGAGCATATCGCAGTCAAAACGTCTATGTTTTTTCGTGCCTTCTACAATTTGTCATCGTCTAAAAATGTCCCGAATCTACCGTCTAAAAATGTCCCGAATCTACCAAATCTACCTCAGTTGATTTGTAAGGTATATTTCTTGCAAAATATTTTGATACGATTGCTTTTCTTAAAAAGCCTCATGACCTCACAAAAAGTATGCACCCGTGTCTCTTTTCAGAAATTTTATGGTTTTTGTGAAAAAAACTTGCTGTTTCTAAACAACTGACATTTTTTCTGATGTCATATCAAATCTGTAAGTTCGTTCATCGAAAAACCGTTTTCAACAGCTTGGCATTATGTGATCACTCTATTTTGCTAACAAAACTCGAGCATTACGGCATAAGAGGAAATGCGCTTAAACTAATACAGTCTTATCTCTCCAACAGAAAACAGTACGTTCAA
>JGI24159J19872_10001746_pt1 | contig 24632 bp, 14 predicted proteins | sample Ectturendosymbi4_FD_19872 | JGI IMG/M metagenome (IMG submission 19872)
CGCCCGATTCTGTGCAGGATTTTTCAGTTGTTTGGCAAGCATTCCACAGTTTTATTCTCAATTTCTGGCAAATCAATATAGGTTAGCTCTGGAATACTTGAAGTTAAAAGCGGGCTTCATCCTTCCATCTCTATCTGGAGGTGCATTATTAATTAAGCTTTCCACTCATCCTGAAAACTTCAGAATCATTTCCTATAATTTGCATTTTAATTTTTGAGGTCAATATTTTTGCAACATATGCAATTGCCACCACCACCTTCAGTATGAGGGGGCTTTTGACCTGAACCCAATTAAAGTAAACACTTTGAAACTCGTGACTCATAAAAACATAATTATGCTTCAAAATGGTTCCCATTCAAAACAGACGCGTTCATAACAGACCACTCATAACAGACAATTCAAAACAGACCACGTTCATAACAGACCCATTCATAACAGACCTGTTCAAAACAGACCACTTTCATAACAGACCATGCTCATATCAGACCCGTTCATAACAGACCCGTTCGCAACAGACCACGTTGATAACGGACCCCTTCTTAATATCTATTGCAGAGTGGACGCTAAAAGTCCAAACCATTTTGCCTGACACCCTTTGCCCGTTCCGGCCTTCGGTACGAACAGAGTCTGTTATGAATGCTGTGTCTTTGTCTTTTCGTAAAACTAGAATATCTTTGGTAATCATCGCCAATGCGGAGAATGTGAAAAGTGCAGAGTGGCAAGATGAAGGTAATCTGGATATAAGTGAAATGATAACACAGGTATACACACATTTAGTTGTTTCAACTTTTTCAACTGATTTAGACTAATTTCAGGGTGCTGATTTCATATCTGATGTCAGTTTTTTTCTATCACATCACAGTTTTGTGCAACAACATACCAGTGGTTCTACGAAATCGTATGCCTAAGAGTAAAGTGGATGCTTTGAAATAGATCCAATGCTTAGTCTAATTTCATTCGTTTGTCATTATGTGGTTACACTTTGAGCATAAATGGACAGATACCATGTCACACTAGAGAAAATGCACACATTCAAGTTAAAGCAAGTTTAAGGCTATGAGCTTTCAGGGCTTGCACTGGTTGCAAACGTTAGGGTCTTGTAAAGCGTCATTTGGAGCCAAAATGGTCTAGTAGGTAAGTGCGTTCAACACTTGACTAGCACTCATATGACACTTTACTGAACTTTTTTGCCAGGCCGTGGTACTGGGGTCAACCAGAAAGACACTAAAACGTGAAACAGTCCTCACGTTGATTTAGTTAAAAACTATCAGATTTCGAACCGAAAATGCAGCTAAACAACTTTTTTTTAATGTATTACATTAATAATAGTGATCCGCTTTGCCCCTAACAAAAATAATCAAAAGGTCGTAGAAGAACAAGCGGTTTGATGAGGCACTAACTGTTATGTCAAGATTTCTCTTAACAATTTGTAAGTCTCAGCAATTTGCACGGATCATCAGTACCCTAATGTTATAAAGTTTCATGAGGACAAACTGAGGCCTGTCTAAAAAAATAGTGCACGAACAAAATAGATAAAAAATGCCTTAGAAAAAACGAACACTTTAAACTATCTACCAAATTTTGACACTTCAAGCATATTTGTAGCTGAATACCAATCATTTACGAAATTTTCGATCAGACAATCTGTCTCAAGATCAATCTTGTAAGGAGATAATCTACCAGTAGGACAAAGAAAAATTCCAATAAGATTTCTTAAAAATGATTAGAATGTAAAATTTCTTCTTTATTCTTTCAAAGTTTCTGCAAATGTCAAAATTGCTATGCAATATTTTGAAAATTTCGGGGGGGGGCAAATGCCCCAAATACCCCCCCTGGTTGCGCGCCTGTTGGTGAGGCCTTCTTTTGGGTGGAAAATAAAGAAAGAGCCACTCACTTTGCATGGATCCCCGAATTGGATGTTCTGGGGTATTTAACTACGGCCCTGTCGAGGCTAGGCATTAGATACGCAATGATACTTGTTATTAGTTGTGTTGTGTAATTTGTTACTGATTTCTGAAGCGATTGCCTTCTTGCTGTTACGTTTATTGGCTGCCTAGTGTTCGTGTTCGCCTCAAGCATGTGCCCGTTGAGCGCGCTTGGGAGGCGTCTTTTCGCCAGTTGCCACCAAACACGACATGGTGTCAGAAGGTGGATTCCGTGGGAATCCCATGCGGTGTAGGATAATCACAAGGAAAAAGTGTCCCATGAACAACCTGTGTATTTCATCAAAATTCATGCATTGTAGTGCAAGCAAATTTTCGGGAAAAGTTTCAGTGTCGTCATGCTCCATCAAAAATCAGAATATGTGAGGTTCAGAAGTTCAGACAGTCTGGGACCGTGCAAAATCTTAATTCTAAAGGTCTGAGGGTCACTTATTCTGGTCGGATGGTGAAAGCGAAGCGTGGGTAGCAATCTCTAAAATGGCATCGTATGCATGGGCGTCCGCAGGGGGGGGAAAAACGGGCATTTGCTCCCGCCTGGAAAATGGGTCTAAGAAGGAAAAGTTTCTGGAAAACGTGAAGTCACCAGCTTAGTTCTGATTAGTTGAGTTAATACTTGCAATGACAGTTTATTTGCCGATATGATACTCACCCGGCACAAGAGTCAAGTTCACTGTTTTGGTGACATGCAGTTATGAGCTTGCAGTTCACTAAATCCGCTTTTTTGCCTGTAGAGGCAGGTTGCGAAACTCGCGAGCGAATTTTTTTCTATTGGCCTTTGTTGCGTAACAATAGCATGGCAACAAATCTTCGAAGATGTACTTCAAGTCACAGTAGTATGTGTTTTGCCGCATGTAACTATTGAACGCAGACATCTTAGCAGGTAATGTAGTGAGACAGTGACTGCTGATAGCGGTAAACCACGTAGGTTTATACCAATGTTGGGCGAACTGCGGGTCGCCGACATATTTTGTGTGGCTCTTCTAGATGAATAGCAATATATCAAATTGATAGAAAGTTGTTAATTCCCTCATATTAAAGCTTGTTTCATTTGTCAATGTGTTTACACAAGTTCGTGAAGTTAGTCATCAGCAGTGGGTCAGTAGCGTGGCCAGCCCAAAAATTTGGGAGCGGCCAAAAAAATTTAGGGGGGCCAAAATGCTTAATTTTAGGCAAATAACACTATTTTGTTTCGGAAACCGCCTCTTCAAGCACAAAATGGCTTAATGTTCCGAACATTTGGGGCGGCATGGCCCCCAAGGTCCCCCTGGCTACGCCTATGCAGTGGGTGGCCCTGTAAGAAAATTTTACATTGAGCAAATGTTTGTTTTAGTGCTCATGCAATTTCGCAACCGTGTAGACACACAACCAGTGAAACGTTTCGAAAGGTCTATGCGATGTACAGCAGATACGATATCAAATTTGAAATGTTGCAAGTGCGCAAGAATGCGATTTCACTGCGCAAATGCTCTGGTGGTTCTGCGGATTTGCGCACCTTAGAGGGAACACTGGTCACCAGGGAGTCTGCGCGATTTATTAACAACGAGAGTGAATCTAAATCGCAAGTTAGACTACTTAAGTTCCCAGATGAAAATTTAAAATTTTCAAAAACACATATCGTTACAAGCGCTCTTTCATTTTCTCAATGTCAGAATGAGAACGAATGTTTTTCGCAAAGAGGCACTTGCAGACCACGAAGTGGAAGAATACTAAAATAAATTGTAAGACGACTGGAGGAGTTCCAAGACAGATTTGACAATTTCCAAGCGTTCCTTGCAAATTCATTCAGTGTTATGTGTCGGTGATGGCTGTCCAGTTCGCTAATCGTTTGTTACAAATTTGTCTGCTGTAGAAATACAACTGACCGAAATGCAAGAAAATCTGGCTCAAAAAACTTTAGTCAATGCCACTCTGCACTTAATTTTTGGCGACATGTTCCAGAAAGCAAATACCCAGAATTTGAAATACCAGTGTATAACTCATTTCTGTGTGGAGCACAACATATTGCTGTGAGTTTTTTTCTCTGTAATGAAGTTCATAAAGTCAAATCATTGTGCAACCCTGAAAAATGAACACTTGGAAGAATTAATTTGCACAGCTTTAATAGCGTACTGTCCAGATTTTAGGGGACTTTAAAATTAAACAAAAACGTAATACTGTCAATTACTGCGCATCAGTTAATGAAAACTTGCATTACTTGCCTATTTTTATTGGCACTACAAACTAGTTTGGCGGCTCGCTGTTGCTTTTGGTTTTCTGCAAATGACTTTTCTTTTGAAAAGTTTGCCCCCCCCTGGTTTATACTATTGTATGTGCAAAAAATGTGAGTGAAAAATAAGCATTGCTGCCAACAAAAGGCATTTTTTGCAACCAATGCTTCCTCTAAAGGCGCGCAAATGCGGTGCACCACCAGAACATTTCGGTGATGACATCTCATCTCGCGCACTTGTAACATTCCAAGTCATCGGAGAAGCGCGAAAACAAGGAGAAGCTATTTGAATCAAGTGTGTAGTTTGTTCGTATTTTCATAAGATTTCACATTTATTCTAAAAATCACGAAATTTATAATTCATTTAGAACTCTGCCAACTCAGTCTTAAAATATCCATGCTCACTAAAATAAACATTTGCTCAGTGTAAAGTTTTCTTACAAGGAAAACACTGTTTGCAACTGTTGTCGTAACATTGGACATTTTCTTTTTTCTATACGTCCATTTGCGTTGCATGGCCAGCAACCTGAAAAAGATAAGCAAAATGGCGACTTTTCCCCCTTGGAAAATTTTCTGCGGACGCCCATGACCGTATGCCCATATTGGTTCAAAGATGAAAATAAGAGACCACACACGGTGAACACGGAGCTTTATGTGACAGTGCTGAGGAAGTTTTGGACATAACTGGCACGAAGCAGAGGGATAGATTGAGATGAACAGTGGTTCCAGCGGGACGAGGCCATTTCCACACATCAAATGACTGCGTATAGCCTGTATGAGAGAGCGATTTCAAGAGAGGTTGAAACAAGGAAGTGTGACGTTATATGCGCACCGCATTCACCGGACTTGAACATCTCAGATTTTTATCCGCAGGGTTTACATCTCAAGGATAAATGTCTGCCACAGCAACCTTCATACGATTGATGAACTCAAGGCAGCAATCACAGCAAAATCGCGGAAATCCCCGAGGAGTGCGTGCGAGTAATCGACAATATTGCGTGACGTATGCAAGGCTGCCTCCAACGCCACGGGGCCCATTTAAAGCATATTTTGGAAAAAACTTCTCTGCAAAGCGACCAAGACAACTGAAACTTTGGGAACGATCGTGCACAGCAGACTGAACTTCAAGTCCAGCTAAAATCTTGAAATTTGCTTGACCTTTGTCGTAGGATTTAATTAACGTTTTATGGGTTCTGTTTTTTTGGTCAGCTAGGTTGTTTAATTGTATTGCCGTATGTAGGGGGATAAATCTTACTCTTTGTGTCCTTTCCTATCCTATCAGACAAACTGTGGTGTTCATTTTTCTTTAAGGCAGGCGAGCTGGGAGCTGGTTGTTTTTGTCATCTAAACAGTTACAGTCTCTAACGGAAGCTGGAAATCCTTTTCAATGTGTAATTAGACATTGCCACCAAACGTTCTGCACAGGGAAAGATCTATGAATGCCTGGTGTATCTGTGAAATAAAGGATAAAATGCTTAAGTTCATTTTTCTTCTAGACAATTTTAAGCATTTATAATATGTATTTTATAAAAAAATAAACTATGCAATAAAAAGACATGGCGAACACTGTCAAAAACATAGTAGCGTATACTTGAAAATACGTCTGCGTCACAAGCGTTCGTCTATTCAGGTTGAGCGTCCGATGCTGTTTTTTCTTCTGGTGGTGACTGGTCCGGGTCCCCTGCCGGCTGACCTGCGTCATCTGTTGCTTTGTTATCCCCATCTACTGGTTTATCAACGTCGTCTTTTGCCGCGTCAGCGCTATCTGTTGGCTTGTCGCCACCATCTGCTGGTACATCAGCGTTATTTGGCGGCACGTCGTCATTTGCTTGCAACTCAGCGCCATCAGCTGGTACCTCTGTGTTATCTGCTGGCTTTTCAGCATCACCTGCTGGCTTGTCGGCGTCATCTGCCGCCTTGTCAGTGTCATCTGCTGCTTTGGCAACATCATCTGCCGGCTTGTCAGTGTCAACTGCTGGTTTAGCAACGTCATCTACCACCTTGTCAGTGTCATCTGCTGGTTTAGCAACGTCATTTGCCGCATTGACAGTGTCATCTGCTGGTTTAGCAACGTCATCTTCTGGTTTGTCAGTGTCATCTGCCGCCTTGTCAGTGTCATCTGCTGCTTTGACAACATCATCTGCCGGCTTGTCAGCATCATCCGCTGATTTGGCAATGTTGTCTTCTGCTTTTTCGGTATCATCTGTTGTAGCTTTGGCGTCATCTGCGCTTGCCTCTGCCGGAGTTACTGTACTGTCTTTTGCAACTGCCAGTTCTTCAGAAGCCTCTTCAGTCACTTCGATGGCGTCAACGACGGCCACATCAGCGGTTGCTGTAAGTGCTTCTTGCGTCACAGTCTCTTCTGTCGCACTTGGTTTCTCTGCTAATTCGGTTGGTTCTAAAATAGAAACTTCATGCTCTTGCGCGGCGTCTGCGTTGTCCTGTTCAGTTTGAGCGACTTGTTGCTTCTCCGCAGTTTGGCTTTGGTCTCCTGCTTCCACATCATCTTTTGCAGCTTCGGCAGTTGCTGTCGTTTCCGCAGTAGGTAATGCATCATCTGCGGCCTTCACAGCTGTTGTATCAGTTTCGGCATCAGGCGTAATTTCAGGCTGTTCGGTTGTCTTGGCTTCTGTCGGTTCCTTCACACCATCTTCTGGCTGTTGCTCCTTCAAAATTATAAAGCAACGCGGGTAGACATTGAGTTACGAAAACAGGGCGATTTCTAAATGTGTTTCGTGCAATGTATTAAAACAACAGTAAGATTACGCCAAAGTATGTACGAATAACAGAAATGCGTGATGTTCTAAATCAGCTATGTCCAACCGAAATGCCTTACTAGGCCAAAACCTATGTTACTATCTCAGTGAGGTCCTCACATTGGATTGCTTTGTTCTAAAAGAATTTAGCTCCTGAAAGCCCCGAATCTAACTGCAATTTTAAGATTATGAAGCAAATTTTGAGATTTATTTTGTCTTGTCAGCTGCAGTTGGTCTCTCTCAGTGGCGTAACTGACGGGAGAGCAAGGGGGAGAGCTTCCCCCCTTGGCAAGCTAAATGTAAAAACTGGGCCCCCTTTACCTAATGTTTTGATATTTATTATTCTTTTGGTTTTCAGTAGGTTGTTGTTTTTTTACGTTTGTCGGGGTGTTTTCGTTTTTCTTGCTCGGAAAGACAATAGACATCCACAACATCCGGATTCACAATCATTTGTTAACGTCTTTTCTGAGTGTTGGCTAGTGGCCTTCCTGCAATCGCCTCCCTTCAGTTAAATTTTGCCCCCTCCCCTGGCTCAAAACTCTAGTTACGCCACTGGTCTTTCCACATTTATTAGAACAAACAGAGGAACTGCCATAGCAACCACTTTGTTTGATTGATCGCTGCGAATCTTTTGTTGATGACATTGACAGCTGAGATCTTGACCTAATGCGACTGGGGTTGCTTAGTAGTAGGAGCTTTAGCCACATTTTGATAAGCAGTCAAGCAATAAATGTTCGACATAATACATGTTTAACTATCTTTGGATATTAGGATGAAACTGATACAAGTATTTTTATATTTAGCCACAATCATGCCATAATAGCATAGTAGAACAGATACAAAATTGAGTTTTTTTTCGCGACAGCACTTCCTATATTGATGTTGTTCTAAGCGTACAATAAATAAGAATCAAAGTCACGGAGGTGTGCCGCAACCCTTGTCCAGGACAGCATTGTGAAATGGGGCTTACTATCGTCTATTATTTTTACGTACAAACTACCGATTGTTTTAACTAGCCGTGTGCGTACCTGCTTGTTAACATCGTTGGTTCGAATGATTTCGGGACGAATGAGACCTTGTTGCAGAAAGAAAGGCAAACTTCATGCCCAAAATATTAAAGAAGCAACGAGTGACATTTGGAAATCTTAATCATCTTTCCACATAAACAGCGAGGAGCTCGCTTGCTGCGTTCAATGTATTTTATGCTGAACTTAACCTTCTGGTGGAAATAAAACTTAAAACTTCCCATTTCTTAATTTATTGATAAGCTTTTATATTAGTTTGAAGGCTGTGCAAAGCATGATAGTACAGGCCTGTTTGTTCTCTGACAAATGTAGTCTATAGTTTGTAGTAGTACCATCATCGGCGTTTAAGATGTGAACAGAGCTGTGTTGAAGTTCTTTTCAGGCAGGTGCAGTAGCATGTAACCAGTGGTGTGTTGCAGTTCTTTCCATAACGCTATGGGGTGTTTGGTTATCACGCTGTGTCGTGAACGTTGAAGAAAAATGTGATTAAAAGCTATTGCTGTTTGAAAATGACTGTTTTTGTAAATAGGTTTGTTCAATTTATCTAAAGAATGAACAGGTTATAAAGTTATTTAGTTCAACTTCAACTGAAGATAAGTTTGGCTTATGACTCAAAATCGTCTGCAAAATAAATTTTCATTAATACTTTAGGAAGCTTTTAATATTTTGAATAGAAAATTTTCCCAAATCAATTTCGGAGTTAAACAGGAGTCGGTTTTACTATATCTGACAGAGTCACCGGTATCGGAGTAGAATCGAAGGTAAAAATTTCACTCTCTGCAGAGTCCTGGAGCGAATGAATGGAAACGTTTGATTTTAAATTCTTTGGAGAGGGCGTCGTTTGAATGATAGTCTGGACTGCTGTGACAAAACACGCCTGGGGCTGACTCACAAATTTGTTGAGTCGTCAACGATCTGATAGCAACGTGCTACGACGATAATGTTTCTTATGATTGCCAAATTCAATCCGGGGAGTAAACTTCTAAGTCTGCTTTCTCTTTTCTGTGTTAGGCCGAAAATCACCTAGAGATTCAAGAACTATACAGGGGGGATCGAGCCAGTAAGGTTAGGGGGGCCGATTTCAGTATTATTTGTTAGTCAAGTCTTGTAACAGCTTCACTACTGTAAGAGAGATGAAGCATACTTCACAACACTGCTGTGACAAAACAACAGACGACAAATCGGCCTTATATCGCGAATGCTGTTTTCCGCATTGCACAAAATCATGGTGAACAAAGTTACTTTCGTAGGTTTTAGTGGGGGGTGATCGCCCCAATCACCCCCCCATGGATCCGCTCCTGAAACCATACGGCGAATTCTTCTGTTCCAGCCTACTATTACATAATACACTGGAAGCCAGCCAGTGCACTGCACAGATAGTCAAAAAACTAGGACATAAAGTCACTTTACTTTTTCCTTGAGCTCAGCTCTCTCCGCTGCGGTCGTTTCGCTGTCATCGTCTGTGATAAAAACATGTAAATTATGAGTCCGACATTTTGAATAGGTTCTAAGAGTCATCCATAAATTTTAGTCACACTTCTAAGAGGAAAGACGCTTCAGTTTCTGTGATGGTTTTTGTAACAAGGATGAGCGGTGTCAAGCAGTGGCGTAGTCAGCCCAAACTTTTGGGGGCACCAAAATTTTTGACTTTGGGCGAAAAACAGTATTTTCTTTGGGACACCGACCCTCAAAGCACGAAACGACTAGATATGCTAAAAATTGGGGGGTATGACTCCCTGGTGATCCCCTGGCTACGCCTATGTGGTCAAGAGATGTCAGACGTCACAAAATCATTCAAATTTTCAATCACAATACGGTAAAATGTCTGGCTTTAAACTTTTGAGACATGAAGACATGAAAACATTTTTCCGTGACCAGAGTTCGTGCAAAAATGAGGGGATCTACTTAATTGTAGTCTAATACTGACGTTATACGAATCCTTCTTGAGCAAAATTGTCTGCATCCGCCCGTGCTGATCTGGAGATATTCGAGATTTTAAATGCTACGTCGAACAGAGATTGCATTTGCAGTAGACAAAATGAAACCAACAGAAAAAAGTAGAGGCAACTGATTTTCGAAAACGTTTCAACAACACGTTCCAAGGTCNTATGCTTGTGCGTATCAGCGGCAAAATTCTGTTAAAATCTTTAAACCAGAGATGCGTAGAAATTGCTGCAATGGCTGAAAGGTTGAAGTATTTCACGTGCATTAGTAGCACAGTATTTTCTGAAAGTGAGCGTTAGCCTACTGAGAAAATGGCAATATACCTCCACTTAAAAATGTTGCATGCAAGTCAGCACTTTGCGTCGGAATCTTACGAACTTGGGTCAGAACAAAGACAGGTAAAGTATCCTGCTGCTATCGCCACAGTGTCTACCCAGGGTCTCCAACCTCTTCAGGAGGAAAGCCACAAAACCAAAATAATGAGAGACGGAGGCCCTCATCCGAAAAAAAGAGATTCTACTTTACAAAACGGACGCAAACAAATTATAAGAAATTAGTACAGAATATGTTTTTCTTTTCAACTTATGGTATAAATGAATAACCCTGTTATAAATGCATGTGCCTAACATGAATCAAAATCATAACGAAAAGTCAAAAGCTTTATCACTGACCCTGAGAAAATGGCAATACGTCGCCGGCTGCATTGTAATGTAGATTCAATATGGCTCCACGGGCAGACTAATCCTTCTAGGGGGAACGCATGGTGGGGGACCTTTGGTCTCCATTGACAGTATTAATATGCGTGCCAGGGATTTATGCAACCCGTACAAGCTGCTCTAGCCTGTGTTGCTGTTGCAAAGGATTGTTGCTTGTAAGGAATAGACGTCAATATGTTTCTGAAGCGAATTTCAGCAAAACCTCTTTCTAGAGAGCTAGTTTTCGAGTTACTACCGATTAGTACCAAATATGCTCGATTTCACGTCTTGTAGTCTAAATCACAATTGCATTTTTAGAGTCCGTCGGCTCAGTTAAGCACAAACGACATCATGCATAACACGAACTGGTCGTGCATTATGATCACATTCGCTGCATAAACATTTGTGATTTTTTGCTTCACGGTAAATCGTGAAACATACGAAGCAAATGAAAAGCAGTTGTTTTCAAATTCCATGTCCAAACTCTACATTTTGCCTGTAACAGAACGTTTGAGAGCCTATTCTGCCCTTGCTCGCCTTTTTGGTATAAAATGTTTGCTTGCAGCGTCTCAATTGCAATGCATTACGCAGCCCACTGGAGATGATGATTCCAAATTTGCAAACTTGTGTGCTGTGCAGAACCAACATACGCTTGGAAAGGACGCAGACAACTGCTGGTTCAGTTGAAGAACGGTAGTCTACATCAGACTAATATGTGTACTGGTTTCAGAAATTATTAAGTAAAGCACAAAATCCAGCTTAGAAAATCTAAAATCATAAACAGGATTTCGAATCGATTAGGGGAAGGGCCAATGATGTAGGACGTTCCGCTCATAGAGTGGTTCAAGGAGGTGTTTCGCTAAAAGTTTTTCAAAATTTGTATTCACCGATTAAGCAGCTAAACAGTTTCAACTCCAAAATAAGAATAAAATGTACAACCAGCTACATTTCACAATGAACAGCGCCTGCAGATCGAAAGGCAGTTCGGCACAATGCATGGCATCACAACACAAAACAGCCTGTGATTAACTAAGAGTTACCACATGCTACGTCCTGATGCATCAGTAAAATTTCGACTTACATCTCTAGCATTTGCTTTAAGGTGCAAGCACCAATTATGATCAACAGAGATTTGGAAAATCTTGAAATTTGGTGCAGAATGGTCTTCCCTGATTCTTTTTGGTTTTGTCCACAAAACCACTTTGCTGTACATTACCGATATTTTAAGCGATGCAGCCTTGCAGCTTACTCAGACTGCAACATTGTTATAAAGCAAGTAAAACGTGCAGACAAGCAGGACACCATGGATTGACTGGCAAAAGTACCTGGTTTCGGTGCTTCCTCGCTCTTCTCGTCTTTTCTCTGAAAAGAAAACAGCAGCGTTGAAAAGGAGCCAAGCTGAAGATCGCCTCAAAGAGAATACTATGTTCATAATAAAGGAAGAAAATCGAACTTCCTGACCTGCTGAATATATAACTCTTCTGTTCTTTCCTCGACCTTTCCTTCGTCAGACGCTAGCATCGACGCCTGTCTGTCTTCCGATGCTGCCACCCCTACACTTGCCTGGACCTCGGTCGGAGCTTCCATTTCGCTGCTTCGTTCAATCTGGCCAGCCGCGCCGTTTTCTTTAACGGGTCGCAGCTCTGCCGAGAGGGCAGAGGCAGCCAAGTCGTTCTGGGCAAGAGCTATTTCGTCGGCGTTTCCTTTCGCTTCGATACTTTCAGCGTCAGCGCTCGGTCTTCTGCTTGCTTCGTCAATCACGGACAAGCGCCGAAGCTCCTCCTCCGACGCTTTCACGACGCTGTCGATTATTTTTCGCGCTTCCAATTTCTCCAGCGAGTCGTGTGCTCTCTTGGCGAGCGCTCGCGGGGCGATGTCGGAACTTTCGTCGTCTTGCGAAATGGTGTCCGCTGTTTCGTTGTCGGCGTTGGGCGACGTACACTCGTCCGCCAAACCGTCCTCTCGCTCGCCTACGTCCAGCGGCAAATCGTCGCCGAGATCGGCCGACGGCCGAACCGTAACGCTTCCGCTGAACGAAACCTTTCTTTCGACCTCGTGAGGGACCAAGGAAGACAATCTGTTGTTCAGTTTCTCAGCGAGCTCGGCCTTTGCCCGCTCATTTGCTTCGAACAAGCTATTGCGCAACACCTGTGAATTTTCGCAACTTTTTTCACTGCTTCCCAAGTCCTCCTCTTCACCAACCTTCGAGTCTCGTCTCAAAGCCTCAACCGGAACAGCATCGGATTTTTCTCCTGACTCTAGTCCGGAGTCTTTGTGTTCCGGAGTTTCCTCAATTTGCCCGACTGTTGCGTCATCAACTGCAAAGGATTGCTTTCTCAACTGTACAGAGCTTGTTTTTCCCAGGTCGGAGTTGACAGCGCTTTCACGTTTGCTAATTTCCGAATCGCTACTCAGCGATGAAATCGCCATGTTTTCCACAGCAGCTGACTCAGTAAGAGGCAAAATCTTAAACTCCGTTGAGGAGACCTTGCGCACCCGCATGTCCGCCACTTTCACTCTTGAGACGTCGTCCGATTCGGGTATTATATCTGACATGTGTTCCAGCAGCGGCGGAGTACGTTCCTCGTCCGGCTCATCTTCTCGCTCAGGCTCGACACCTGCGCTGGCAAACTCTCTAACTGTTTCTTTCGTCGACTCTGCAGCAGAACTACTTTCTTTTGACGCCAGCTCTCGTTCCGATACCACCTGCTGATACGACCCTCTGTTGCTGTCCGTTAGCGACTGCCTGAGCATGGTGGCGATTTCTTTTATCATTAGCTGTTCTTCTTCGTCGCACAAATCCTCGCCATCTTGCTTCTTGTCCTCAGAAGCCTCCGTGGCGCCTCCAGCGTTGGTAGCTGAGCTGCTCCCTGGCAAGCTGGAGCTCGAGCCTAGCTGAACTGATGTCCTCGCACGCGACATGACTTCGGAAGCCAGCAAGCTCGCGGGGTCTGTACTTTTGGCGTGATCTAACTGCAAAAAGTTAGTTGTTATGCTTTGAAAACACCAATTTCTACAACACGGCAGACCACGAGCGAAAATTCCACGGCAAAATTCATTCAAACTGCAAACAAAGTTCACCTGAAAAAAGCACTCACATTTTCCCCCGTTCTCAAGTTTACCGACGTTTCCCTTTCAACAGATACGGTTTTCTCAAAAGTGGTTGATATCTACCAATGCTTGTCAAAAAATGCGTACCAAGTCGCACGAAAGTGAATTCTGAATATTGATTTTACCTGGTTGCCCTCTGCTGGCACTTCCTCAGCAGACGGTATTGTTCTGATCAAAGTCTGCTGGGCCTTCGAAAACAAAGGTACGTTTGCTTGATAAGAAAATGCAACCTTTTTATAAATTGCTGACAAAGTCGTTGTTTGACACTGTTGTCCACTCAACCGTTGCTGCTTTCAGGCAACAAATTATTGCAGCGGTTTCTATGACTACACAACAAAATAATTCTTCGGCTCATTGAACAGTTGCTATTAAGCGTCAACATCGTTTGACATATCGCACCAATAATTAGACACCATTATGACAGGAGACATGAAAATTTCTTTACTTTATCAAATCCCGATGTGATTATTGGTTTTCAGTCGTTTTGTTTACGATTTAGGGAAGAATGACTGCTACTTAATCCGTAGCTTTTCATGACAAGAACACAGTTCCAGGCCCGCCGCCAGTTTTTAGGGTCTGGGAGGGGCAAAATACATTTTTGGAGGGGCAAGATTTTTGTTTTTGTTATGTGCTTAAAGCAAATTTTTCTGGGCACAACACAATTTGAGGGTGAACAAAAATACTTGGGGGGGCACTTTCCCCGAATGTCTCCCGTGTCTGATTTCTTACGACTTCACGAGGAAAGACTAACCGCAGAATTGCCCATCCGTTTCGGAAAGTTAGGAAGGCCCCAGATTCCTGTACAGCTAAGTGGCGAGAATGTCCCCCACGCCATAGATATATACCAGCCGATCACAAGAAAATGCCAAACCTGAGGTATGGAGGAGGAAAGCTCTAATTCCAATGAGTTGTCGACTATTTCCTCTTTGATCAAGTCGGTTTCGACGATGTCCTTCGGTATCTCCTCTGGAGGAACCTCGGCGGATGAAACTTTTTTTGACGCAGCTTCGATCGCTTCCACCTCCCCATTCAAGTCCTCCTCCCCCACCTCCTGTGCTTCGCTGTCGCGCGGAATTTGTTCGAAGGGGCCACTCTTGTCTTCCTCCTGCATCTCTGGTTCGATCGCCTCGTCAACAACCGGAGCAGCTTCCAATTCGCTGACATCCGCTGCAGGAGCTTCCTCTTCGACATCCGTTGTGTCCTCAAAAGTCGGCTGATCGTCTTTACTGGAAGCGGCTTTTTCCGCGCCATCTCCCAAGACTGTTCGGCTTCCTTCTTCCAGGAGAGCGTTCATCAAAGTGTGTTTAGCGAAACTCCCGTCTTCTTCGTCAACGTGGGTCGAGGATGTGGGAGTTTCTTCGGAGAATACTCCCGCGAAGCGCCTGATCTCCTTTGCAGGTGGAACACATAAGGAACAGAGACGCAACACCGAATAACACATTTCTAGGTTTTGCTAAATGCCTTTGAAAAGTTTTTGACTTCTAACTTTAAAATTGTTACTAATCTGCTTTGAACTCCCAAGTTTTTGTCTTATAGCTCTAAAATTAAAATAGCTCTTTTAGTTCAAGAATTCGTTCAGATCCTCCAATACGTGATGCGTCCAGCTGTTTTGTGTGGCAGAAACAGGGAAAGAACACAATGTCGGTTTGAATCGGTGCTCAAAATTTTAGACTAGAACGTGTTTCAAAATACGAAACCTTCTTTCAGATATTTTGCGTTGATTTAACAAGGCGTTGATTCAACAAGGCGTTGATTTAACAAGGCGTTGATTTAACAAGGCGTTTTCTTAGGATTTCATGCATATTTCAATTTCGAATGTATGCAAATCTTCTTGGGTAATTTCAATGAACCCAGTTGTTTAAATGACATATAAACTGTTATTTTAGTCTGGTCTTTGAATGATACAATTCCAAGCTGACGTTAGAGGTATGTTAAAACTCTTAATTTCAATAGATATTGTTAGGCCGACGACTGCTTGAGTTATGACTTAAAAAGCTCAAAAATATTTATGCTAAACGAGACAGAGAAAAGCCATCCCCGCTCTGACTTTTTCTCTCATGCGCTAAACTTCTACTATGCATCCTTGCTGACAACAACGGCACTCCTTGCGTTTCTCCCCAAGTTAAAATCGAGAAACAATGATCACCGCCCACTCATCAAAACACTGCACGGCAAAGTAGGCTCTCGTTTGCAAACACAAACATTAGTCTCATCGGCTACTGCAGCGTTAGCACAGCATCACCATGGCAGCAAATAAGAAAAACAAAATTACCTCTTCCTTGTCTTCAGTCACTGATTTTCTCACCATGTATCCTTTGAATCTGGCTTGTATCACTGTAGCGGCCTTTTCAGCGTCGGGATCGTCTGCAATCACCACAGTATGGCGTCAAATACTGCTGGAGATATTTTAGTGGTTTGGTAAAGAGGGAAAGCAAAGACACCTTGCCTACTGATTGCAACAGTTGAATTTTTTCAGATTAGGCAAGTGTTCGACATGAAAACTGTAAACTAGTAATCATAAATAAAACCGTAAGTGTCATTTAGCTTTCACCTATAAACATTGGCATGAAATATATTTTCGATGGATTTAACAATCGTTAACAATCGTTGTTCTGGATGAGTAATAGTTCTTTGTCGAGAAGATAAACTTGAATTAAAAGTTCAACTTTTCCAATAGTTTTGCTCTTTCCGCGGAAAGTTTATTTGTCCGAAAAGCGGGTTGTACAATCCGAAAAAACAAAAAATCAACACCATAAGGAAACTCGAAACATCTAAAGTTTCTTTACATGAGTCAGCTTCACTCACCGAGGCTGGGCAATTCTTCGTCGGCTACTTTTTCGGCAGACGTAACTTTTGGTTCATCCTGACCGGGTGCTGTGTCTTGCTCCACTGCGGTTGCTTGCGNTTCNGGAGCGNCCTCGTCGAGCGCCGGCGCAGGAGGAGAAGGTTGTTTTTCCACAATCCGCTCAGCAACTGGCAGCCCATCGGCGTACCCTTCTGTTCGCGAAATACAAGATGTTAAGGCTATCGAAACAACTTCAGCAAAGCTTGCACAATGGAGCAAGTGCCCAATGAGGCCCTAATCTTGTTCTGCATACACTTACACCTCGGCGTGAAACTTACGGTTTTCGCAAACTGCACGCTGATCAAGTTTAGTATACTCGCTCACGGTCTACTATAGCAATTTTGTGGCTAAAAGTTTCTATAACTTGCCCATTTATAAACGACGTTTTGCCTGTTCGTGGACACTTCGCTTGTTTTGCACTATTTATAACTGAGTTCTTGCAAATACACTTGAGTGTAACTAGAAAAACTCGTTTTTTATCTGAAATTAGAATATTACATCACACAGTATTGTATTTTGCGTACAAGCGCGTGATAACTTAGAGGGTTGGGGTGGCGATAGCGTCCACAGCCACTGAGTTAATCGCCGTAACCCTTTTTGGTTAACCTCAACCTCCCCGGCAAAGCAAGAAGCAAAATTTAGCTTTGCCCTGACCTCATCAATTATCAATTGCCGTCACCCAAAATCAAATTTATTGTAAAAAACTGGGAGGTTGGAGGCATGATATATTCCCAAAAAGGTGTTATGATGATATACTTACTCAGACCGCTTGAAAATGAAAACGTCGGTAATGATCATGCTAAGAAAGCTTAAAACTCACACATCTGGTCTGTTTTGAAGTTCTAAAAGCAAATAAGTTCGAATAACACTTTGAACTTTACATTTGCCTCTCAGCAACGCAAAGAAATTCAAATCCTGACCAGCACAGGCAAGTATTCATTTCACAGAAACGAGCTATAGTTATAATCTGTGCGTGAGAATGTTTTTTCTTCGAAATGCAACAACGCGCGAGCAGTCGGCAAAACTTTCTGAGATACTTCGTCACTTACGCTCGCGTCGTTCCAGCAGCCGGTTGAAGTAGGCGGCGGCAAACTGAGGGATGTTCTTCGGCTGTTCGCGAAGAACCTCGCGAGACAAGTTCTCCAGCAGTTGCTTGAAGCCGGGTGGAACCTGGAGCTTCACTGAACCGTAACGAACAGACATCTCTTCGTAGTCAACCCTGATACAAAGCTCGCTAATGTTCACAAAATCTCATGCAGCGCAAGTGGTGGTGTACTGTGAAGGTAAGTGAAGTCGATGAAGCGCAGGTATTTAAATACTTGCCAAAGCGCAATTCTTAATCCGAATTTTGCGTCAAATGATTATAGAGATTATCCTTGCATCATCTCCACTGCGAAGCTGCGCACACATTTCAGCCTTCATTTGGACAGCGACTTTTTTTTTCAGAAAGCTCTCATCGTGAGCAAAATAATGTACTCTCATCAGCAAATCTACCCTCCCCTACTCTCATCATGAGCAAATGTATATCACGGGTCACGGTATAGCGTTATTCTTCTACTTTTAGCTTGGCCTGTTGTTCACCCCACATCTTTAGAACTGTCCAAACAATATTCAAGTGCAAATTAAAATTGCACTTCCAGTATGTTTCCTGATGTATGTGTCTCTTGATATAATAAAGCAGTTGGCATTTCTTCAAAACTCACAGTTGCCATCAGTGCTTTGATGTGATTGGGAGCGCCGGGAAAAACTAATATGCCTTCGGCTTAGACCAGGGGTGTGCAACAGGCGACCCGCGGGCCACAATCCGGCCCGCTAAGCCATTTAGTGTGGCCCTTGCCAACACTCTATTTTTCCCCATCATGCATGAAAATCCTAATGTACATGAAAAACTAAAGTGTACATGAAAAAACTAAAATTTTCGTGCAGTGAAACAATTGCGATAAATGATCACAAGACATCCCTGAAGGCACGAAGCTAGTTAACATATAGAACAAGAAGTTGAGGCTTTAAGCCTGAGTTTTGTCGTCTTGTATTTTCGTCTACACCTTTTGTTATGAACTATTCGGTGACCTGTTGCTCTTACTACAACATTCGCAGTTTGAGCAAATCCCTTCTGGGCGAGTGAATCACGTTGTTTAACTCTGTTTATCGGAGCCTGATAAGCAAGTAGAGTTACGCGAGAGTTTCGCTAAAACTAAATACAATAGACCCAAGTCGCTAATGTAAAAGTCTGCTGACTGACACCCACATCTACTGCCGCAACTTTTTGATGAAGACTGCCACTCGAAGAACAAGCAATAGCTGTAGCAAGTAGCAACAAGTTTGTACAAAGTAAAAAGTTAATGGAGATCACCAGCGGGTTGAAATGAAATAAAGCTTAGACATACATGTCTAAAATGAAGCAGGGTCAGAAATTGACGCATCGCTATGTTGGTCAAAGTAAATAAACATAATCCAACCGAGTGGGAAAAATGTGCAAACGCGTGTTGTCCCAAGTTTTAAAAAAATTGTTACCGACCAAGGGAGTCACACACTGCTGTTGCTGTTGGAAACAACCACGAACACCACGTCGAACAATGTTACCTTGAAGGCCCCGCAGTTGCACAAGGTAAAAGCAAGATTAGTTTTATTTGTTTTGTTGGTTTATTTTTCTATTGTTGGAAATTTAGCCACCGTGACCAGTACTGGAGACAATGATGGTTTTCAAAAAGTACCGAAATTATTGCTCCTAAGTCACATCAGGACAAGTAAACAACCAACTAAATAAAGCCGTTAAATTTTGCTATTGTGTTATAGAAAAACACTAGAGTGTTAATTTATTTTTCTTATGTGTATGCCATGCTCTGGTATGACTACCGCTCAGAATATTGACCATTGATGCAAAATGCATTTTGACATTTAATTACTTTGAAAGGTACCTACCAACACAGATCAACGTGCTTACTACACCAAAGTAAATTGCAATAAACTGCAGGAAAGTACCTTCACAAGAAATTCCAGTAACAGCAAGATACAATTTGTTCTAGGACAAGCCTTGAAGCTGGCAAAGCAATACTGTTATCAAATGCGGTGATGCAAAGCTCTATTTTCAAGTCACTGGTACTAGGCCCGTGTCAGCAATATAAATTGAAAGAAGATATTGAAGAGAAATTATTTTCTAAGCAACTATTGTCTTTCCTGAGTGTGGGAAAAATATTACTTCCTGCTGGAAAAACTTTCCGCAAAGCGCCTGTTAATACTACTTGACGGATCGGTCCTTCTCAACCTAACTATTTTGCAAACCTCAAAATAAGCAAGCATGCGGTTAACATCTTTCAGACTAGCTTGGAGTTTAAACACATTCCCACGCGGCAACGAGGTGTATTCAGCTTTTGTCATCGCTTAGCCGTTTCAGATCAGAGGCCAGTCAAGGTAATTGCTATTGAAGACATAAGCTATTTCTGGGCAAAAATAATTGAAAATACCGCCTTAACATTGCAAAGGTTTTTACCGATCTAACAAACATTCTTGCAATACCTGAATATTATCGAAGAAGGAAGTCAGACAGTTATATTTGCGGTATCGTGCACAGGTGTTGAGCAACTGAAATCACGTTGAGTTGTTCAAACCTATGAATTAAACGCTTCTCTCCTTACTGAAATCATTCTCTTCAGTGGCCTAATCCAAGCTTTTGAGTAGGCGCGTTGTTAACCTCGAACATGATATGTGCCAGCGCTTGCCCAGCAAAAGCGCGTTTTTCACCCGATTCCATTGTCAGAGATCTGAAGTTTTCAAAAGGTCGTACTGTGAACACGCAGTGGGCATTATTGTCAATCCACAACGCTCAATTGTCCGACCCGTAACACAACACACTCACTCATAATGGGATTCGAACATTCCTACGCAACCAAGTGTTATCACGTGGTTACTACAAATTGAAGCGCATATGGCTCCAACCTGGGAGAGGAGTACTGATTTCTTCTCCACAGTTTCTCAATACTTGGGAATTTTTCACGTGTTGTCATGTCTATATTTTCGCAAACGCTACGGTGTTTTTTAATTTTTCTAATGCATGAACCATTTTCAGCTTGATCTCATTACGATTTTTAGATCTAAATGCGGTTTGTTCTCTAATGCACTCTTGCACACTGAAAGTAAGTTTAGTTCCATTTTTCTCAGTCAAATGTGTATCTGCCGACGCAAACGTCGTCATTGGGCATTCGACTCCACAAGTAAACTTCGTACATTCTAGGGGCACTGTTGTGAACGCCGCAGGTGAACAAGAAAGATAAGTTGAGTAGCCAGGAGCTTGACGTGGTGCGTGCTTTCGGACTCCTGTTTTGAGTTCATGTCATCTCCCTTTTATATTTAATGCTAAATATCAAATAATTGCAATCATAACCGTGGAAAGGAGAGACCCCGTGTGACAAAAAAGGCTGCGAAAAAGTTTGGATAAAATCACTAAACGTCGGACAAAACTTATGAAGACTTTTGCTTTGGGCATTCGTAGAAATCGGTGTGAACTTGTGAAAGAGTTTGACGAACCCTGCGAAAATTTTCCAAAGTTTGTTTACTCCTCCAAATGATGTTCCTACTTGTTGGGTCGTAATTATAAAATGCATAAATGGTCCCTCTGTGATTTGCGCAGGGGCGTATCCAGCCAGTAAGGTTAGGGTGGGTGATTTCAGTATTATTTGGTAGTCAAGTCTTATAACAGCTTCACTACTTCACTACTATAAGAGAGATGAGGTATACTTCACAACACTGCTGTAACAAAAAAATGGACGACAGAATGGCCTTATATCGCGAATGCTGTTTTCCGATTTGTAAAATATTATGGTGAACAAAGCTACTTCGTAGGTTTTAGGGGGCGATCGCCCCCCCTGGATCCGCCCCTGGATATGTGACCCTCCGTAACAAAGCACTGATGCTGACGGGTCCGCTCGAGACAAACACAATAACAAAGTGTTAGTTGCGAGTTTACTCCAGAAAACAATGAACGAAACGAACGCTCTCGCTGGCTTTATGCTGCGAAAATTACCCTGTTGTTGCTCTGTTACTAAGGCGATGGAGCGGTGAATTTTTGGCAGGAAGAAATTCTGTAAAAACCACAAAAGCGCTTTTCGTCCCAGTTTCTGCTATTCGTGCAAACAAGGCGTGCTTGTTCCAGCTCTATCATGATAGGGCCAAAGATGAAAAGCCAAACTTTCTTTTAACGACATCAGTGAATTGGAGCTTGCGAAGACTTCACGTCCATTCGTAAAACCAAAAATTTGAACTACAGACTAAACAGCCTTTTTTCCAAGATGTAACAACCAAAACAAAACGCTACACTTGAATATGTGCAAAAATTCCCCATGTTGGGGAATTTATCCAAGAAATAAAAAGTTTTGAATGGTTGAAAACTAGTTAGTTGTATGTGTAATGAAATGCAATTTTTGAATAAACCAAGCAGTGTCTCTATTTTTCATAATCCTGAAAGTGCGTAGAACCGTGAAGCAGTGATTAGAATCGGATAGAAAGCAGCAATAAAAAAAATCAAAAAGATGTGTAGTCGCAAACAAGCTCAATACGTTGATCAAACAGAATGCCTGCCCAAAGATAACTTGTTAAAGACGTCTTAACGCGTCATAATCCAACAAAAAATCTCTCACACAGCTTTCGCGCGTCTTCTTCTTCGACGATGACGGCGAGTCGGCATCCCCGTAGACCTGTGCTGGCCTATGTCAGCTCCTGCTTGAACATGGATATCTCCACTTGCGTTCGACATCTTGTTTGCAAGGTTCAATATCTCTTAAAAGCAAGAAAGCTGCGTTCTTCTTCGACTACTTAATCTGTCGTCCCCCTAGGGGAGGTTTAGTCCGATCTTTGATGAGCACATTTGCCGCATTTAGTTTTCTGGGGCCTTGGTTGCTTCCTTCCATCTTGGAGTTGCAGAACGGCCATATCACTTTTTTATAACATCAGTACTTGTTACGTCAGAAACGCAATTGTGATCCTATATGGACTGAAATCTGTTTTCTTTTCTCGTAGAAGCGCCTATACCTCCAAAGTTGCTCTTGCTGTAACGCTTGATGTCCTGCATTTTTAAATGGCGCTGAATCGACCCAGAGTGAATGCGCAGGCACAATGCAAAGCAAATATTGTGTTCGGATACAGCCAGGTAAACGCAAATTAAGTATTTGTTTCAAAATTAGGTTATGGTGTTTGGGGACACATAGTAACACCTCAAAACGCACTGTTTTAAACCATCCATGTTGCTAACTTGTGGAGAATTTGGCGGAATCCTATAAAAAATACTACATACGTGTTGTGATTATCATTTCTAGCACGCTGCATGTTTAAGGAGGAATTTGAATGTTTCAATCTCTATCATTTGTCGTGGGACTTCCTGGCAGAAGGCAGTATATTAGTTCCTTATGGTGCTCATTACTGAGGTCAGCTGAGAGCATTTACATGCAAAAATTTAATTTTGTCACTGTCCACAAATGCATTGCTGCCTAGTAATGCTCTATTAATTTTACTGCTGTTTTGATAAGTTAAAGTACTTTTCGACAGGATAAAGTTACTAGTTCTAACCTTTAGCATTGCATTGCAAGTTACAACCCATGTTTCTTCATGGAGCTATCGCTGCTGACCTTACACTTTCCAGATCGCAGTTCTTTTATCAGTTTAATAAAAAGTTTCTGAAGCTGCATATAAAAATCTGTATGGTTTCAAGTTTGAAAAAATGTCTCCAATTTCATTCAGTTTTAAGGGATTAAAGCACTTTGGCCTGGAGGGCAAAACCGGAAATCAAGAAAGCTTAGAAAGGTTTCAAACACTTGGAAAAGTGTAGGCTCATCTTGAAGCGGAAAAGTTGCATATAAAAAACAATTTCGTAAAAATATTTACAGCTTCTGTACTTATTCCATGCATTTGACAAAACCTTTTAGCGTTTCATTCAATGCTTGTAGATTTTCCAGAAAAACATTAAAAGACTCTTTCGTAAATTCAGTTCAAAATAACCCAAAAATGTGATGTGCAGTTAACGTCGGAGTATATCAAGCCCTACTCCACAAGTCTGTCGTTTTACTTCAAACACTTCTGTCAATTAAAACTCTCCAAGTATCAATGGTCTGGAAACAACAAAACAAACTTTAGCCTCGCGGCAAGCTTCTGAGGATTCTGCCTGCTTTCTGCTTTCATACTTCTGCGATGATTAAAACTTGCAAGCGTATCTATTTTTCATAGTTATTACCCAGAAAGATGGCGGCAAGTAAATCAATCGCAGTTTAGTTGCAGTCAAACGATTCTATAAAATTCCCATGAAATAAGCTGACAATGAACAACAAGCAAAAATATTTTTCTGCAGGGACCGGAGATATCTACTTACCACGAAGCTTTCGAACTCGGACGACCCAAATGCGGTGTGGTGAAGCGACATCGATTCGAGCTTGCACCAGCTGAGGTAAGCCTTTACCGGTTGGTGAAAAAGAGTTGTGCTTGTTTTGCAAACTGCCGCAATTCTTTCGTCAAGACCTGCACTCAAAGTAAGTGCTTTCAGTGCGAGGCAAGTATGGCGTCGTACTTGAGTTGAAACAGTCCCGAATGTCATATTGCATGACTGCCTTTCAAATTCTTTTAAAAATTCATCATATCCGGCTTGAGGGAAGAAAACCGGAAAGCATTCAGGTGCCCGCACCTGAAAGCGAGACAGGGCTGCTCCACTCAAAAAGACCGGGATAAGAAAAGCTTTGTGCCTCAGTTCAAAATCGATACCCTGTTTGGTAGTTCGCCATAAGCTTAATTGTTTCTTTTTTCTATGTCACTTCAGCTCACTCCACGTCTCAGTCAAGGGCAGAGAAAATTGTCATGGCAGGGTTAATTTCCCGTTTCCATTTCATTATACATGTTTGTACTTAAAAGTCGTATTTAATGACAACACAGAATATTTACCCATGCTTTGCCAGCAAGTCATTTCCAAAACTCTCATTTTATTCAGTGCTAATCAGGAGCGGCTCGTCTAGAGGGGCTGCCGGGCTGCAGCCCTCCCTGAAAAATGTAAGACAAAAGATTCCGCCAAACGGCCAAACTCGCCTTAAGTTTGGATATAGTTACGAAAATTTCACAACACAATCATTTTCGG
>JGI24159J19872_10001748_pt1 | contig 24618 bp, 16 predicted proteins | sample Ectturendosymbi4_FD_19872 | JGI IMG/M metagenome (IMG submission 19872)
TAATCAGCCGCCCATGAGTTTAGGTCATGTGGTAGGTGTTTTCATGCTTCTATTTTGCCGTGTTAGCAGCTTTTCCCGCGCATAAACTGTTTGAAGCTTTTACTTGACTATATTTGGTGTCAACATAGTCCTTCTGGAGTAGCTAACAGTGATGGGACGTTGTTGATTTCTCGAAGGGTCTTTATCTTAATTCTCCTACTTTTCAAGTAGGTGGATCGCATGACTGCGAGTCATTGCGGTATCTTCTGGTGTTGGCCATACGGCAGTTTTCCATCCTTATTTGGTGTTCACGAGCAGTCGCATTTGGTCACAACTTGTAATCTTTAGTAAAGTTTTCGAGGTTCCAAATCGCATGAGTCTGTACTTTGGATCTTGAATTACTGTCTTTTTTTATAAAGTATTCACCTGTTGCCATTGTTATTCTTTCTTGTCTGAAATTTCTTTCACAGAACCCTTAAATACTATCGTTCGATTTTTGTCACGTTAATACCAACGTTGGGTGTGCCAGACCCGGTTTTCAAAAATAAAAAATATACTTTCCTTCAACAGCAGTTTTTCACAAACACTACACTGAGAATATAAGTCTCACTGAGCAGCTTGAAGACTAACAAAGTTACTTTACGTAACCCTTTGGTGTCCGGCTGGTTTCGGGGATTTTCGGAAAAAAACTCCTAAACGCGATACCATACGATTTTTGACGAAAATTAGTAGGCTAAATGTAGCGACGGTGTTATATATGCCTGAACTGAATTACTCATTAAAAACAATTATGGGCGTGAAGAACTTCTTTTGTATACGCTAGCAAGACCGTAGGAGCATGCGCTGAGTGAATTTCAGCTTTTTCCAGCCACCTGGTGCAAAACCTACTCTAACCATAACGTCGGGTCAGCGTGATTTCGTCACCTCACACTAACACTAACGTCGGGTCTGCTGGACCCGAAACCACTGCCTGTGCAAAATCGAAAAGAGCGTAGATGACCGAAAGCACACCTATTTACAAGTCACACAAAAAATGAAGCTACTGAAGAGTTGAATTGACCCGAGTCTGCCAGACCCACGATAGTATTCCAGGGTTTAATAACTTCTGAATGTTGTCCTTTCAAGATTTTTATTTCAATTTCTGTCGTGGGTGCAACGCGCCCTCAAGAGTAGAAATAGTCATTTGTATTCCGTTGATCATAGCATCTGTTGTAGTGTGCATAGGTGTAGGAGCAGGCAAAATTTTGGGCATGTGAAAGAAAATGACATCCACAAAAAGCGTCTCCACTTTGACTTCAGGTGCCATTTTTGTAAAATCAAAGCACACACAGCGATTTTGCGAATGTTTTCACATATTTCACATTTTGACCAAATTTCCACAGATTTTGCCTGGATTTTAATAGATTTTGCCCAGATTTTTAACAGATGAAAACTTTTGGGGGTGCGGTTGCACCCCGCCTCCTACACCAATGGTTGTGTGCATTCAGACAGTCTACGCATTTCCAATTTTTGAAGGAAAGAATCAAACAAACATGAATGCATTTTGTGTTTCAATTAGTAGTGCTGTGTGAAATGTTTCTCTCTTTCACATATACTGTATAACATTTGTTGCCATTGGTTTGACATTAAGGTGTTTAACAATTTCTGCAAGGTTCCTAAGAAGTTAAAAAAACGGAAGACAACACATTGCAAGTCACAAACTTCATGAACATGAGAAAAAATTAGGAGTAGTGTTGAAAATAAGTTGAGTCTTTTGGAAAAAAATAATTATATTCAACAAATCTTCAGTTATTATTTTAGTACCTGTACATACATACAATGATATTCACGATATGTACTTTTGACTAAAAGAATGAACTTTGCGTTTCTTATTAATAAACAAAAGACGTTGATGTCTATTTTCCAAGCAAAGCAGGAAAAATGAGTTGCATCGGTTCGAGTCTCCCAATGGAAAAAAATGATCTTTTGTGTTTACTGTTTTTTTTCAAAAATGTTTGAAAATCAAGTAAAAAACTTAGTCTACAAATGTCAACATTTTGATGATAAATGGTTTGGAATTTCCAATACGTGTGATGCTTGCTCCAAAACAGCCAATTTTAAGGAAGAAGTTGCAAAAATTGGAAGCATCACAACAGAAAAGCCAATGCATGTCATTCTAATATTTTGCATGGCTCTAGGAGTTACACATGCACACTTTTACTTATGAACGAAGGATGACAACTTATTTACAGAGTCGATGATGGAGCTGATCCGTCTTTGTATTGCGTCGGATCCGTTCGAACGCACAATACGCACAGAAGTCGTTGTGGAGATTTTGCCGGTGAGTGCAATGAGTAGCAATCACGTTTTTACACAAAGTGATTCTAGTTTGAATGGTATAAAAATTCCATAGCGTTCTTAGTTGTACAAAGTGTAAAGAAATATGAAACCAGTGCGTCAGTGGAAAACGGCAAGATGCACGTGACTACCGTAAGATGAAAAGACCTGAATCACAAATAGAACATTCTTTCGCCTCTCATATGCAGTAACATTCCAAGTGAAGACCACCTTTGAATGTTTTCTTACTGAAGCAAGAAAGAAAATATCAACCATGAAGACTTAACTGATAGAATGTCACATATTGAAACAATTGCAAAGATGTAAAATTGAATCAAGAAAAGTCCTAGTACAATGCGTGATCAAAATTTTGACATTGTTTGCATATAAGGTTTTATTTAATTCCAGTTAGTGATTTTTGTAAACAAAAAATAAATTTAATAATATACTCTATGTAAGCTGCTATATCTTTTGCTGACAGGATGCTTTTCAAAAGATACAAACACCGTTTCTGATTAGGCAGTAAGGATTCACTTATAAATTTACGTTTTGTCTTAATAAGGTGACGGTGCAGCAGCATTGAATGTTTTCTGAGTATCTTGCGGTTATCAGGAATTTCCAATATAACTAAAGGCTCCACAGGGCAACCAAACACGGTCGGAATTAGAATGTTCCCAGTAGATGTCAAATTGTCTCCAGGACATTTTCCAGCGGATGTAGCCAGCAGTACTTTCTTTCCCCATTTTTTCGGGCTTTCCAGTCAAATGATCAAACCATCCCAGCAAAGATTTCACTATTCAAAAGAAATGGGAACAGGCACTAAGGCATATCGATTTGTGGCCTGTGACGAGGACTGGAAACAAGACTGATTTGCAACTGAAATATTTACTGTGAATGAAAATTTATGTTTCATGTTCGCTTAGCAGAAAACCATGCCCCCCTTATTTGATTTTACTTCCCGCGATTATAAAAGATTTGCGATTTTTAGAGTATTTTACATGATTGTCTCAATTTCAGCGTGGGACAAACTTGCTGAACACAGTCGAAAGAGGGCGACATCACCAGGAGGATTTCACGGAAGTGTGGTCAACGACATAACATCAAGCTTACTTATATTTGCTCGATAGGACTCCCAGACCAATGAACTGTACAAATGTTGTAAGAAATAATAAGCCATCTACTATCTGATCATTAGCATTTTGACAACATTCTATAGGAGTGTTATAAAAACTTCGTTATAAAAATGTTGCTTCTGTGCACCAAATGAGGTGAATAAACGGAGGAATTTCCATGCCTCATGTCAAAAAATGTAATTGTGCCCAAGTCAAGCTATTCACAAAAAAGCAAGAATGTTGACGTTTCCACCTATTCAAAAGTACCAAGGCATTTTCACCGTTTCCAGGACATGAATTTCGAGTTTGAAGACAAATCAATGTGCTTCCAATCGTCTTGCACAATCACAAAATAAATGAAGCAGAAATAAAAGAATTTAAAGCTATTCAGTTAGCATTGTCTAATCGCAGAAATATGGCTTATCCACGTGTTTTTATTGTGCAAATTTTGGTACGTTGTTGAATTATTCCTTATAGCAATTGACTTATTTCAACAACAGCTTGTTTCCATAGAGTTTCACCACACAAATTCCTTTCTATCAAATACGGAAAATTTTCCAAATACGATCCTTGCTGAAAAATCCGTTGATTGTGAATTTTGTTGTACATATTGCTGTGTTGAATAAAATTTGAAGATCTCCCTATTGCACTGGCATATCACAGGCATATTATGAATAGTCATTAGTTGATGCAGTATGTAAAGACTTGTTTTCGTTTAAAAAACAGAAGATGTTACCGATGGTAACCTGCAAAATTTCGCACAAATAATCAAAAATCTGGTGATATGAAAATCTGACTCAAAATACATTTAAAAAGTGCTGGTATTAATTCGAACCCTTTTCCGTAAATTTCAGGACTTTCAAATATAGTGGATATACCTTTTCGAATTACGAATTTCAGTTTCCTAACTCGCGACTTTATTACGTACTTGAGGTCTGATTTGTGTCAACTTGTCATTTGCGCCAAGGTAGATTCGCCGCGAGTGTTCTAGCGCACGGATCGGGTGCGCCGACCTCGTTTCACGATTTCATGTTTGAAAGATGTGGTATTTAAAATATTGATAACTTTTGCCAGGAAATGCTACATGCCAACCGCTTTGTGCAGTGTTAAACAATGCATGCTTAGGATAGGGCTGAATAAGTTTCTTATGTACAGTATGGCAAAATGAAAGTTAATTTGTGTTTGTTATAAACATGACTTTTTGGAATATGCTGAAAGAACACATACACTCGTGAATACAAGGATTAGTATTTGAGCACTTGCTACGTAGTTAATTTTTTGTATCAGCCGAAAAAACAGTTTGTCACCAGAAGCACCAGTTTAATAATAAAAAATTGGGAGCTAAACAGTTTCTGCACTTTTGTGCCATTCGTCACCAGCAAGTCCGGAGGAATTACTGTGAAACAAACCTCAGTGTAGGGAATTACACAAATCCATGCTTCGAGTCTTGGCAAAATCACTTTTGCAGCATACTAGATGTGACTCGTTTATGCTAGCGTTTGTTTATTTGCAGGAATTCCAACCGATCGGTTGCCTTTGAATCGTTTCTTAATGTTTGCACTGTCTCGGTAAAAGATTTCGCCACGTTCTTCCAAAATATCCACAAATATTTTGCTGTTACTGCAACTTCGAAAATATTTTATTATGAAAACACAGAATTGCCTGAATTTTAGCAGTCAGAGGTTGAAAAAAGTTTTTAAAGACACCTCTATCGTTGCAACTTTCAAGTTTGTCTTTGCTATGATTCTCACCCAGTGACGGCCCCGGGTTTCCCAGGCAGGAGGGAATCCTGAGAGCGAAATTTAAAATGTTAAAATGCCGCAACAAGGTAGGTTTTCTTATAGAAAGGCTACTAGCACATGCTGCATGGATTAAATTTTTGAAGCTTGTTTTTTTGCAACACTGCAGTAGTTTTTTACGAATTTCAAACGCTTGTATTTGTCACATTCTTCAATACCAGAATGTTGCAGGAGGCATCAATTCAAGAAGTAGCCTAGGACATCACCAGACAACTGCACACCCTTGCTCCTCATCTGTTGCCATTCATCTCAGATTGCAACCACGGAAGTTTTATACGAAGTGCAAGGGGGATAGATGGAATGTCTGAGAGACGTTCTCGGATTTGCGCGATGCGACAATCTCAGCAGCTATCCAATTCGTAAAATCATGAAATTCGAGTCATTCAATTGATTAGGGAGATCCAAGGTTTGGCCACGTGATTTGACCACAGAAAGCCCCAAGAATAGTTGATTTATCAAGTCCTATTCGCTATACACACCGGGAAGGAACGGGAAGCTGTTTTATGACCTGGTGTGATTGCACATCCGACCTGGCTTGGGTGTGGAACATGCAGAACTGTTAGAGGTTTCTGAAGCCGCGAGGTTCATCGGATTCGGGACATCCTCAGGATGGTCCACTGCGTAAATTTGTAGGCGAAGTTCCTTGTGAAAATGAAAAATTGAATCTAGCTATGCTAATTTAACGACATGTATTTTAAACCGTGCACGATTTCAGGAAGATTACATCATGCGTTTTTTGTACCGCAACAAGTTGGAGATACTCCTTTTTACGTTACAGAAATGAAAGAACCAAGGCTTTGGCCTTTTCATCAAGCTACTAACGCAACTACAAATGTTTGACGTGCTGTAGCATATCTTTGATTTATTTTTTTTTCGCAGGCGCAGTAGGATAGATTGTGAAACAATCCTTCTGAAAGAAGGTCCTTAACAGAAAGTTCTGGTACGCAATGAGAGGAGGGGCAAAAAGAGATTTCCTCACCTTCTGGCAGACACATTTAAATTTGAAAAGTTTTTTTTAATACTCTTCAGACAAATATGATTGGACATGAAAAGAATAATGCCTTCTTGGTAACGCACTGACTAAGCGGATTTTAAAGCAACCCTAAATTCAACCCTTGCACAAGAATCTCATAGAAACATGAAAGACACAAACGCTCATTAACCAGAATGTGTTGGCATTAAGAAAATTTCCAAATCTGAATGATGGGTGCTTCCCACGTTATTGACGAAGACATGTGATAGATGAGTACAAATGTGCCAGGTGAAAGACTTGCAACGTTAGTGCTGGCGAAAAAGAAACATGGCAGCGAACAAGTGAAAAACGTGGCACAATACTTGCATGGAGAAGATAAATATTGAAAGAGTTTTAATATTGAAAGAGCCAAAATAAACAAGGTAAGGTTATTTTACAGATTATTATTCAAAAGACATTTATGCGGAAATGTTTGTGATGGAATTGTCACTTTGCAATAATATAAAGTTATAAAACTCACAAACATTTTTTTCCACAGACGTGTGTTTTTTTCAACTCCTTCCAGAATTGTATGTATATTTATGGTCAGGGAACCTGTAGATTTCAGTTCAAGTGAGGAATAAGGTTTTGAAACAAATCCTTCTTTCGGTGAACTTTCATCGGAGAAACTTCCGTTCGGTTCAAAGGTGTAATAATAAAAATTCGTTGCAGAACAAAGTTTACGCAAACATAATTGAAGCAAACGTTTCGATCAAAAGTGCACAAACAATTCCAATTGAACAAAAAGTCATATTCCATTAACAATTTCACCACCTCTACCTTTCACTCATGATGAATGACCTTAATAATATGAAAACAATTTTCTGGTTGAGTTTTATTAAGAACTCAGAGAAAAAAACGCAACATTTTTATTTAACCCTTACACGCCTAGGTGCTATGCCAATCACTCTTACCAAACATTGGTTGTTGATGGCCCGTGTCGTTTATATTGGCAAGCGAGTAGAAGGACATCGGCAAATTAGAAGCTTATGCAATATCACGAATATCCAAACCTGATAAACGAATGTTCAGAAACGAGAAAATATTGATACATTTAACGAATTCCTCAATCTCACTTAGAGTTTAACGAAAGCAAGTTCGAAAACGAAAACATGTAAAAGCTCCATATAAGTAAGAACAGCACGCAAAATTAGCAACGTAGTTTGGTTACTCTTTGCAGAGCGAACAACGTTATGTGACAATGTTATGTTCGTTGCAACATGGTTCCCCACAGTTTTGGTTAAAAAAAAAGAAAAGCATAAAAATTTCGCTAAAAATCTAAAAACAGAATTTTTACAAAATATCTAGGTTTTTGGCCATAATGTTCAAACTAGGAACGCTAGAAAACCAATCAATAGCTCAAAAGATTCTGATTACAGCCTAGTTTCCAATAAAAGTTGGCTCTTGCGGTTGGGGCCCAGGGCCCGATGACCTAGGCCAAACAGGCCTAAACGTATCCGACTATCCCACTTATGCCGTCACCCACAAAAACATGAAGCACAAACATTTCCTTTTCTTCAAACTAAACGACTCTCCGGATCTTTCGAGGGGTTGAACTGCTCTCAAGCTCATTCGCCTGGCGGGTTTTGGGTTTGCTAAATGACTCATGAAACGTGACATTTATCGGCTCCCAAGCTGGAATCCTGAGAAGGAATTAGTTGAATCATTTCATATATATTCATAGAAAACTCTACGTTTTTGGTGCGCCTAGCTTATCAATGTTGTCATCAAGGGTGTAATGCATTTGAATTGGTGGGAAATAACTTTAGACATGGAAAGATTGCACGTGCCGAATATATCACGTCAGAAATGCGTTGGTGACGTCACAACAATTTGACTCTGTCCTAATAATCAGTTCTCTGGCCGCTCGGAAACACTTCGTGGAGCGCATGTAGCCCTCAGGCTGCATGTTTCACCTCGCTGGATCTTGTGACATGCGTTTGGAAAAATGTTTCACTCTCTTAATATGGGTCGCTAGCACACCTACAGTCATGGGCATCCGCAGGGGAGGTAAAACGCGCATTTGCACCCCCTGGAAATTGAAACTAAGCACCAACATTCTCTAGAAATAATGAAGTTTGTAGCTCAATTCCGATCAGTTGATTAAATTTTTGCAATGTCGTTGTATTTTCCGGTGTGACACTCACACTGCACAACAGCCAGGTTCACTATTCTGGTGTCACGCAGTGGTGAGTTTGCGGTTTACACTTGTCCACTCCTTTTCGTGGCCAAATTGGGAGCGAATTTTTCTGGATGTGGTGTTTCTTGCGTAACAATATCATGGCAGCAAACTTTCAAAGCTCCAAGTTACGATTGAAGGCGTTTCAGCGCATGTTGCTTTTGAACACTGGTGTGAAACCTAATGATTTTTAGACGGGCCTAATCATCTAGTGATTTTTCAATGCAATCTAGTGATTTTTTGCAAAGCATGTGTTTGAAGAAAGTCGGTTGTCTTTTTTCTACCTTTTCAGCCGTTTTCAATCCGTAAACAATTAATTACGCGAATGGTTGTTTGGAGATTTGCACCAACAGAACATACAAGTGTTTCTAATTTCAGTTTCAAATCATTTCCTCTTTCGCACAGTTTATCACTGCAATGTTGACCATGACGGCATTTTCATTTCGTTGCAGAAACGCTGCAGAAGAAATAATTATATAAACGTTAGGTGGATTGGTCGAAAATACTTCATGTGTGGTGTCGTTTTCAGCTTTTAAAAAAGTCTGATTATTTATTGATGGTATGACATTTTCCAGGCTTCAGCATGATCTATTTTAACAAACTTGCAAACGATACAAAGGTTTTTGGGTGATAAAATAAATAACTAAATCATTTTCATGCAAAACGGCAAACTTCGACAAAAAAATTTAAAAGTAGTGAATTTGCTTCAGATCTAGTAAATTTTTTTTTGTGAATCGAGTGATTTTTGTAGAAAAGCCTGTGGCAGCACTGTTGTTGAACGCAAACATCGTGGCAGGTAATGCAGCAAGACAGTGACTGGCTGGTGATAGTAGCAAGCCACGTATTTGTGCGCGGTGTGAAAAGCAGGGAACGAGGGAAAACGGGTGTTTGCCCCTAGAAATTTGGTCCAAGAACCAAAAATTTAGAAACTCTGAAGAAAGCAGTTCAATTTCGATTTATTAGGTTAATTCTTGCAGTAGCAGTTTATGTGCCTGTGTGGCACACTGCACAAGAGCTAGGTTCGCTGTTCAGATGTCATGCACTGGTGAGCTTGCGGTTGACTCATGTGCGCTACTTCGCTCACAGATGGTTGCAAAGCTTGTGAGCGGATTGTTCGATCGTTACTCTTTATTGGGAAAGAATAACATGGCAACAAACCATCAAAGGTTCGCTTCAAGTTACGGTCGAAGGCCTTTTGCCGCATGTGGTTGATGAACGCGGACATCTTTGGCAGAAAATGCTGCGAGACAGTGACTGCTGATAGCGGTAAGCTTCGTAATTTTGTGCTGTGCAGTGTGAAATGAAGCATGAATGAAAAAAAGCATTGCTGCGCCAGTGAAGCGCAATTCTTGCGACTGCTGCCGTGGCAGGAGGCATTTTCGTTGTGGTGCAGAAAGGGCAAAGCGTTTTGTCAACGTGCATTTGCATTGCATCGTCGACAAAATGGAGAGGACAAGGAAAATGTCGAGTTTGCCCCCACCTGGCAAAATATCTGCGGACGCCCATGCTTACAGTTTTTTTCAGGAAAAATAATAATTTATTCTGCAAAAAATCACAAACGGAACACTTGTTGTTTATGAAAGGAATGCAAACGAATAACTTGAGGATAACGTGGAGTGTCGAAATAATGGATTATTTGATACGGGTAATACGCAGTTGTAAAATTCCCCTCGGTTCGCTAGCGACGGACATAGGCGTTTGAGGGTTATATGCCAGGTTATGTACAATCTCATCGCTTGTTTGGGCTTGCAACAAAATCACTAAGACTAGCGATATTATAACATCGCCATGACCTGTACAATCGGTTGAAAGCTATTTTTGTGGTTTTTATCTTTGATATGAAAATTTAGCACACCAGGCTCTGGCTAGAATTTAAACTACTTGCTTCCAACAATAAAGGTTGCTCCGTGGTGCTTCAAGAGGCGTCACTTTCAAAGAGACAATAGTTTTTATTGTGAACAAGTAATCACACTGGTCACGATCCGCAGTCATGCTCAGACAAGATAATAATATCCCATTCCTTATGAAATGATATTAGGCACACAGCAGCAAGATAACAGTGAAATAAAGTTTTCAAAGTTCAAACCAAATGCCAACAAAACGTTTAATCATAACTTAATCGTTGATTGCGCGAGTACAATCTTCACTGCTCCAATTGCGCCAGTGCATAGGATCACTTTAGTCGTAATATAACCTACCTGCAAACAAAAGCACTTTGGAAGATTTGTGAATTTCGCAGTTGTCAACAGATATTATCCAGAATGAGCAGTGACGTTTTGAGTCCTATTTCGGTGACGTGCAACAACAATCAGTGGAGAAGATGATAGTGGAAAGAATGCAAGAATTGAGCAAGGTAGTTTCTACGAGAACGTTACATTTTACTTCATAATTTTATAATACGCCGCGAAGGAACAGACATACAGTAGTGAGAGAATGTGATAGTGCATTTTTGCAAATATTTTAGAGGCCCTATCGCATCGAGATGTTATTTTAATTTTTATTGAAATATCACTTGAAAATCCTTATATTACTGCAACGAAAAACCTGGTTCGAAAAGCAGTTTGAAACAGACATCAACTTCGGTATAACATTCTATGGTTATTCAACAACTCAGCAATTATTCTCAAACTCATCTGACGTGATGAACATACTTGTATTTCGAAACAAAATGTCTAAGGGGGGGCAAGGGGTGATATTTGCCCCCGTGCGCAGCATTTTGGGGGCGACGAATTGAGGTCGGAATGTTAGGCAATAACTACGAGATTTCAAACGTCAGACGATGTTATAAATTACGATTTACAAAATGTCGAATGCCAGCGACTGCTACCAGCGATGGAGGAAACTTTCTATAGAAGTGGGTGGGCCTAGCGCCTGGTGTGAAGGGAACGATTTTATAAGCGATACATGTCTAAAACGTATAACATCCACGCACGCATATAGGTTTATTTCATGAGCTTCAGACAACAAAAGTTCAGTTTTCCGTCTCAGCGGCTAATAAGTCTCGTAAAAGCATTATACTAAAACTTGCTTCCAGAATCCACAAAAATGTGTATTTTTAGGTGTAATTTTGCAAAATTTTCCCGGGGGGATGCCCCCGGACCCCTCTAGCATGGTCGTGCCTGCGGCACTTCCCCTAAAGTTGATTGGTGACGTCTCACGATTGTGACGAAACTTTGCCAACCCCTCGGAAAATTTCTGCGTACGCCACTGGGCGAGATATAGGTGGAATTCCTTCCAACATTTCTGATGTGCTCGTAAATAGTTTGGTCGTTACACGATGCCATGAATTGCAACATTGCTCGAAAATTTCCCTGCGTGTAGTCAATGTCCGACGAACCCGTTTGATTCATAGGCAAAGTACAGGAATCACGGTGTCCGTGCAGAGGAAGGCCCAATCGCCCCAAAAACTCGATGGAAAAAGTAATCCTCTCTAAACCCCTTCTGTTTTTCTCGCGTTGCTTTCCAGCTCCGACCCTCGCTTGCTGCTCAACGTCTCCTGCATTGCTTTTAACTAGGGATACGAATGCATTTGACCTTGATAAGCTGTCTTCGTGAAATTGCTTAGACAGATGTTTTGTCAAATACCCGTTCTTCCCAGTTAAATGCGTGTACTTTTGCAATGGGATCTTTACATTTCTGTTAAGCTTCATCCTGCGGACTTCATCTGGTGCAAAAATAGCGCAAGGACGGCAATAAATTCAACCCTTGGACAACGAGCAGGAAGCTGTCACTGTCATTATGCGCTGGTTGTAAAGCACTGGATGTCGTTGCCTCCTGCTCTGCCGCTACAAATATTTCTGTTTGGGTTTCAGGTCGAGCTGTTGGTTTTCTGTTATCCGTTTCAGGTTGAGCTGTTGGTTTTCTGTTGGATTGTTGACCAAAAATATCAGTTATAGTTCTTTCCATTCTGTTTTAGATTAACGAGCTTACATATGTTTACGAATAATATAAACGTTATTAATTAATGAATTACATTTTCTAAAAATGCATTATACATTAATTAATTACGTAATTCTGAGCGACAAGTGTTTTTTCACAGGAAAATCAACATCCGGGACGAATGCCGAATACCATTGGGGTACCTAGGGTTTCCCGCGCCCGGGGACAAAGTCAGTTTGAGCGCCCCCACCCAGCCTGCTCCAGACAGCGTAGATGCGAAGAGTGAGTTGAGAAAAACGGGCTGTCGAAAGCTGACTCGGGACCCGAATGAATGATTGTTTCTGAACTTGTTTGAAAACTTCATATGACTGTGACGTCAGGACCTTTGAATCGTCGAAATCATGAACTATCGTAGAGTTAACATTTTAATCGTTTCGCGAAGCTATCCCCAGCTCCCAATTTCAAATTTCGCTCAAGAGTGAACGTTCAAACTATTGTATTGCGACATTCCTAACCAGTGGCGTGGCCAGAAATTTTGATGGGGTGGCAAATGATTGGAGGTAACCGATTGGGGAGGCCAAAAATCGGAAACCTCGTTTCCCTCATTAATTTATAGAAATATTCATGCACTGGCGTCATATTTGCTTCATTTGGGGGGCTATGACCCCTTTGGCCCCTCCCTGGCTACGGCTATGTGCCAAACTGCTGTAATACATTCGAATTGTGGCAACTAGTAAGACAATGTGCAAACACTAGGCAAAAAGTTTCTGATAACACAACATAAAATTGGCCAAAGTTGTACCTTGCCTTCTAAAGTATGAATCATCATAACTACCTTCAAATAAAAATCATCATTACTACCTTCAGAACCACATCAAATCCACTTCAACATTAAGTTTGGAAAACCATCAAAGGTCCAAAATTTTCCTAACAAACAATTGTAGAGCTTTCCAGATGCGAAATGGTTATGACAACCCGGGCAGAGTTTCATTTTAGCTGGGTTTATACTTTCTCCGCCACGCCCAGTTCCTTGCGGATCTGAGCACCTGTTCCACAGAGAGATACTGGTTGCGACCCAGCACTCCCTGCACAACTGTGTTGGTCATCTGGCAGCTCTTTCCCACATAGGCTATACGATTTGATGTAAATTTGGCTTGCTATTCACCTTTATCCACCAGTCAAGGGGGAAGGACTCGATGACCTTCCGTTTTGTTCGGTGCCCTGGCGGTTTCGCAATTGCTATGGTTTCTTTCTCGTCATTGATATTCTTAATTTTTGCCAAATAAACTCAACTCAACTCCTAAACATCAGATCATAGCTACTCTGAAAGCATCAGGGTTGTTAGGTCCAAGTGAGCAAAAACATGGCAAACCACTTGTAAAAAAATGCCAAATCGCTTCAAAAAATGCCAAACAAGCTGAAACAGGCTTATTGTTGTTGGTTTTGATATTACCAGATGAGTAATTTGGCAAAACATAGTGGCGCTCTTGAACAAGGCACTTATTATAGCATATAATGCAACAAAAACTATTGTACTTTAGAAAAACAAACTGAATTGAACTAGAAACACTTCACTCATTTTTCACATATTGATAATAGTAGGTTTTGTCCCTGAAGCCAGAACAAAACATGGTAGCTACTAGCTAGAACAAAATATGTCACCATTTACTTTGCTCGAAAATGCTCAATAGAAAATAGGCTACCTACGAATACTGGAAACAATAAATCACAGTTTATGAAAATACACATGCACCATCATGACATAGTTTCCAATCACTGGATTCTTGAAACCAAGCAATAGACATGTCACAGTTCAAATATCTGCTACAAAAAGACAATCTAGCGAATCTGGCTGTTCTGGTATACACTTATATCAAAATCGGCTACATTCACATTGACAAAACTGTTTTAACCGGCGAAATCTGCTAAATTGGCTTTATCATGGTTTAAACTTATATGAAAAATCTGCGAAATATGGCAGCACTGTTATGTGCTTATATTAAACTACTGCTAATAACGGCTGCACTGATATGCACCTATTTATTACATACATACAAGCATGAAGAATACCAATAATCTGCAAATAACAACACACACTGTATAGTGGATCTTTTCTCAAAAGAAACTGAAATACTGTACAGCACAACAGCTGACCTGATTGGCATAGACTTTTGCTTATTTTCCGAAAACAGCGCAGTCTGCACCGCTTAAGGCACTGTACAATGTCAAAAGTGTTTTCGAAGTCTTGCTCTTAAAGCATTGTCTTTTTCCGTGTGACGTCACTTAGACGGCTGAGCCGCTTGTATCTTCGAAAATGGGACCGTGGCTGAAAAGAGAGGACCTTTACCCTGAGAAAAAGTTATATGATTCCAAACCGACAGCAGTAACTGAGTCAGAGGTTTTAAACAATGCCAAACAACGTGTTTTCATGTCAATACCATAAAATAGGCCAAAAAACGACAAACTATGACGTACATACCAAACACCACTTTTTTCATGCCAAACCACGATAAAAAAGGCCAAATTTCTGGAATTTGGCCTCAAAAATGCCAACCTGGCAACCCTGGAAAGCACGCACAGTAAGGTACAATTTGCACTGCGAACGCTGGATATCCGTGCCATTGTGACGCAACTATAGAGTGAGAGCGAAGTCGGGAAGTTTGCAACCCTGGCTAACTGAAAGCATTGTGACGCAGCCGTAAGAAAAAACGCATGCGGACGCTTAAGGCGGCTTCACACAGAATCCGGTTACGGCTTACGATCCGGCTTATGGCCAACGGCATTCTTCCCACATGCAGCAAGAACACCATCACCGACAACACCGGCAATCCGGCTTACTTAAAATGATTTTAAGTAAGCCGGAAGCCGGTCGAAACCGAGAAAATTCACCCTGACGCGGCCAACGGAGCTTGTGTGAAGACTGCCGTTGGTCATAAGCCGGATCGTAAGCGGTAACCGGATTCTGTGTGAAGCCGCCTTTACTGTGGAGACAGAAGTTCCGACTTAAAACTTTCCGACTTTGCGAACCATGGTGATCTTGACGAGATTTCGCAACTGGGTAACAGTCATAGATGAAGCCGGGGGCCGGGTAGCCACAGGCCCATCCACTTCTGACAAGCAAATGTGTAAAAATACAAGACTTTGAAATAATTCTGCTAAAAAAATTTCATTACTAGGCCCTCCCCCCACCTTGGTTCCCTTCACACCAGGCGCTAGGCCCACTCACTTTTATAAAAAGTTTCCTCTATCGCTGGTAGCAGTCTCTGGCATTCGACATTTTGTAAATCGTAATTTATAACATCCGCTGACATTTGAAATCTCGTTGTTATTGCGTAACATTCAGATCTCATTTTGACGCCCCCAAAATGCTGTGCCCGGGGGCAGATGTCATCCCTTGCCCCCCTACGTGACGCCACTGCCGAACACTGTTTATGAATTTTTTTTATTTTTAGGGTCTGAGGGGAGGGCCATGGCACAGTGCCCCCCCTTCGTACGCTAGTGATCTCACCAAGGATTCAGAATGGTCTCTCGGATGCCATGGGTGCGAGTTTAAAAAACAGCATCGTCGCAGAAGTGAAAGAAGCACGTTTCTTTTCGCTATTGGCCGATGAAACAACAGATGCATCTGCAAAAGAACAATTGAATATTTGTCTAAGATACGTGAAGGATGGAAGCATATGCGAACGCTTTTTTGGTTTACGAGAAGCTTCCGATTTGACCGGTTCCGTGCTTGCAAATCAACTTATACCTACGCTGACGACTGCCGGTATTCCTGTGAGTTACATGGTCGGTCAGGGTTACGACGGACGGTTACGACGGAGCTGCCGCCATGTCTGGTTGCAAACATGGGGTGCAAAAGCACATTCGTGATAAGTATACCGCAGCAATGTACGTGCACTGCATATCACACTGTTTAAATCTATGCTTAATGAGAGCAGGTCAGATAACCGGGATCAAAAAAGCAGTCACACTAATGAACGAAATTGCCGTTTTTTATCACGATTCAAGCAAGAGAACATGAAATCTCCATGAAGCAATCCACTGGAAATGCAAGGAGTCTCTCAGAATCCGTCTGAAGCAGCACTGCGCTACACGATGTTCGTGCCACATGCACAACCACACACTTCCTGTTCTTATTTCATCAAAATTACCTGCAATAACAAATATTATACACAGATCACTATGAGTGTTGCGGACTATTCCAAACGACAATTAAAAACTGTAAGGTTCCCCATTTGAAGAGCACTGATCTAAACCTCATCGAAGTGACTACCTTCACTTGCTGCAACATACAAGTCAAACAACACTATACTTTCTACTGCCACCAGTAATTGTGCTGTAACAAACGTAACCTACAATGAGAATAAGTATTATGTCGTCACGTGAACTGTTTATCTCTAGTCCTCAATGTACCTGCGCCGACGCCGGTGACTACGTCATCAGATCGTTGTTATGTGCCACATTTCTTATTGGTTCCGTAGTATTGCAGTGTTAAAGTTTGGCCCGTTATATCACTCAAGCTTCTTCTAAACCAAGCTTAGACTTGTTTCCTCGTAAATATACGTATGCGAAAGTGATTGATTTACGCAATATGGCCCAGTGAAGCATTGGGTTCATTGCAAATTGACATCGCATTCCCCCCACCAAATTAGCCTGTGTCCGTCACTGTGTATAGGCAAATCGGCAAGCCGACGTTAGATCTGCGACCAGCGCTGGACAGACTCTTGCGATCACATGCATCCCAGACAACGGTAGTACCACTTTTGCGCTTTGGCGACTTTTCAAAAGTGACCTGTGAAGGTTCTGCGTCCTTTTGTTCTCTGTTCGGAATAGTCTCACAATCTTTTTGAGAAGGCCACAGTGGTGAGGAAATTAGCACGCGATGGCACTGCGTAGAAGAGATCAATCACTCGCCCCATTCTTGGCATGTTTGAGGAAAAGATGGCCTACAAACCTGCTTTTCATGCCTATATTGCTATCCTAGATAGTTTTCTTGTATGCCTGTGTTGCGTGGACCTGCTTAAAGTGTTTACCATTTAACTTTAAAGACGCTCGAAGCTTGCGCTTCTTCTACATCCAAATCAGGAAGTTCGCCGTTTGGAATCGCAGAATTTGCGTTATCGACAAACCTGAAAACGTCACTAATCGGTATTGGATCGTGCAGTGGTTTTATTGCGCGCTACGCAGGTGAACAGCAAACAGATTGCTGGACAGCTGTTTGCGAAGCTTCGAAACAGACGCATGTCGTTCTAGCATCCTGTGTTAGCACACACAAGATGTCAATTCAGGAATTATACATGAAATACTGTCAATTAAGGTTAGACTGACACTAGAAATAAACAATCTCCTTGAGTCTAGAAAGGGAGCATATAACGTTTGGTGACTGAGTGAAACACAGCGTGAGCGATTAACAAAGGCGAATTCGATTTGTCGCTGCGCACCTTTTAAAGCAGTGGTTCTTAACCTTTCCGGCTTAGATTCCCACTAAGGTCAATCACCAAGCTCGAATTTCCCCTCGGATACTTTTAGTGACAATATTTTACGGAAGGTTATTTAGCCAATACTAATTGTAGCTAATAGCTTGGTGGTGTATAGGCTTTGTATAATACATATAACAAATAAAAGGATTTCTCTTGTTGCAACCTCTCTGTTGGCGTTGCGTTAAATGTGCGATTCACCACGCACAGGATGTGCGCGAAGAACAACACCCATGTGTATGTGGCACGAACTAACAACAATAGAGTGATCTCGCTGGGTGATCTCTGTTGTTGCTTGCTGCCACAGCTTGAAGTTTTGCGCACATGCCGCTCGGGCTTTCCGCTCGCAACAAAATGGTCCTGTGACCAGGATGTGAAACTCGTGCCAGGTGCTGCCTTCACGAAAAGAACGTGTCAGTGCGGTTCGTGGTAAAAAGGAGGGGATGTTGTTGCATCCTCTCCGTTGGCGTTGCGTTGATTTGGGGATGCGCGCGTCGGGTGATCTCTGTAGTTGCTTGCTGCCACCGTGCGAGGCTTTGAGCACTTTCCGCTCGGGCTTTCCGATCGCAACACATTCATGGTTTTTACTCAAGGATTTCAGTCATTTACATCATATCGCATCAAGCAGAAAAGTAAAGTGCTCAATTTAAAGTGTAATGTGATTTTTGCGATTGCTTTCACTTCACTAACATCTCGATACGAGAATTAATGGTAAAAATCTTGATTGAGTCATTAGAAAGGGAAACATGTTTCAACGGATTGCAAGCCCTGTCGTCCAAAACCATTTTTACACAATACAGGAGGCATGGTTTCACCAGTGTTTCTGCAATGTTATGAGACTTTCGCTTCAGCAATGCAAAGTGCAACCACATAGGATGCCTCAACGAAAAAACTTGCTTGGTGAAATGCACGTCCTGCTTCCAGGCTGACACGTTTGAAGCAACCTTCCTTAGATTTACAGTACTCCATCGACATGCTAGCTGGCTCCTCGTGAGCGTTGTTCAAATGCTGCTTGAGCGGGAATGGTTTCAAACGGCTGTTAGTCAGCGTTTTCACGTACTGTACAACACACCTTTGCGGGATATATTGTCTATCTTTCTGAAGCAGTGGTTCCCACCGGTGGTTCCCGGACCCCTGGGTTCCGAAACAAGTTTTTCGGGGATCCGAAATGCGATTTTCGACGGTGAAAGTTTGTACGTTCTTGGATGTAAGAACCAAGATTTATAAAAGATTGCAAATGCTATTACTCAAAAAACATCCAGCCTAATTATTCAAGCTAACATTACTAATTTAACAATTTAAATTGCTAAATGGATGCATTGTTATTTCTGCTTCACGCTGCAGTTACCACGCTGAAGATAGCCGGTGGCGCCATTGTAAGCGTCGTATGTCGTTCAAATGTTTATGGCGCAAATCTGGCAAGATTGTTTTTGATTCTATAAAACACGAAATGTTCTGGAGATCAACCACGTAAAGTTGCCAGAAATTGTGTACAACAAAACCCTGTGTATTCTAGTGCTCCTTGCAGCAACATATTTGTGCGAATCTGGATTTTCCTCTCTGCCTCATTTAAAGAACAAGTATCGGAACACCTTGAACCCCTGGAACGATCTGCGCGTAGATTTGAGTAATTATGTGCCAAGGTACAAGCGGATAATTTCAGAGAAGCAGCTACGAAAAAGTCAATAAGTGTGTTTCTAATGAGCAGTGAGGTATGAAAGTTACACAGTACGACTGGGTGTTTTCCGTTCTGTTGTTAGTATGAGTCTGTATATTACGAGTAGTAATTTAAAAAATGAAAATTCTGGAAAATCGGAGTGTTTTTGTGAATTCTGGTTTACGGACTTTTCATGACGCGTCATTGCATCACGCAACAATTAACCACAGACATTTAATCACTAGACAGTTAATCACACAGACAATCAAACTCCCAGACATTTAATCCCTTAGACTCTTTATCACTAGACAGATCAACACGCAGCTTTATACACAGTACAAATTTTTTCAATTGTACACAATGCATTTCAAACTAGCTCGTGGCGTAAATCTTGCCGCCATTTACTGCCTTGTACAGAACAAGATTCAAGTTGCATATGATCGCATGTTGAATGAAGTAAAAGGAATGATTCCTTTGGCTGCTACTGAGACAATACTGCTAGATTTTGAGAGTGCAGCTATAAACGCTTTTAGATCAGCATTTCTAAATGGAACAGTTACGGGTTGCTATTTTCATTTGACACAAAGACTTTTATGAAAGGACTTTAAAAAGATATGCACATGCAACTAACACCATTTTAACAAACTGTCCAGTGATTAAATCTCAGTGAGTAATTGTCACGTGATTAAATGTCACCAAACCAGGCAAGTGATTAATTATCTGCGTGATTAACTACGTAGTGATTAAATGTCAGTTATTAATTGCCTCGTGATGAAATGACGTGTGATGAAAAGTCATCAAACTGTGATTTCTACGCTTTTTTCAAAACAAGGTGATGCGAAAGTCACTTTAATTTTATGAAAGGGTACCAGCTTCAAAAAAGGTTGGGAACTTATGTTCTAAAGGTAAGTAAAGCTATACTTTATGCAGTCTTCCTTGAATTTTTCCTTGTTAGCCTTCGCAATCGACATTTTTGCACTACACTAGATGTCTTACAAAAATTATTATTCGTTATGAAATAGGTTGGCATGCTTCACTGCAAAAATTTTGACCTGTCTAACTTGGTACAACATAACATCACCTCATCTTCACGGAAATAACTTTTAGCCTTAATCAATTAAAGTCAGCTAATTTACATATGATTTGTACCTACGCACCTATCTACCTGCCATTAGGGACCTTGGCTACCTTTAACAACAACGGTCGTTATTCGATTGTGACTTTTGAACACTGTTGAACACAAAAAATGCAAAAATTGCAAGGCAGTGCGCTAGTTGACAAGTAGATATTTCTTTAAAAAAGTAATTTTGTGACCAAATATTCAGATTTACTTCCTCAGATATTGGAGTAAAATTCAAAACAATTTTCCACTGCACCAAAGAAGAAAGAATTTCCCATTTCATGGACAATGTGGGAAATTTCCCACCGGGAACCCCTGTTTTACAGTCTCTACCACAAACAACTGTCTAGACCAGAGAATCCGAAACGCCGTGCCGCGGCACGGTGGCGTGCCGCGAGGACTCTACCGTGCCACGAAAGTGCTGCACGGCAGTAAATATAAAGCGAAGATCGATTCTTGGTGTTGCAGACAAGACTATGCCCCGGATGTACATCAACTCATGACGTAATAGCGCTTCTTCGGCTTTTGAGCCAGGTGTTCTAATCACTGCTTGGCCGGACTAGATCTCGGGGCATGTGTTTGCAGTGATTCCCTCGGTGTTCAGCTGGAATAGCGCAGACCGCATGGTGTGCGAATCACGTGCTTATCAGTTTAGTCTTTGGGTCTAGCTCTAGTTTAGCGGAATATGTGCTAGTTAGAATCCCGGTGACTTATTGTCCCTGGTTTGTTACCTAAGGGTAAGGCGACTGTTGGCCTACCTGGTGCTTGTACTTGCTGGCCTCTAGTTTATCGGCTGTGAATTTCATTACTTATTGACTGTATTCTCACAGTTTTCTAAAGGTGTTTTTGGGACCCGATTCGAGTCCCTAGAATTGAAAATCGGGTCCCGAGAATCAGAGAAACTCATCGTCGGGTCCTTAGAATCAGAGAAAATCGGGCCTCTACAAGTCCATACGAGGTACCTAACATCTACCTCAAAAAAACTGGTATTCTGCTAGCTCATTAGGTAAGACTGGTTATTTTTTAACGTAAGTTGAGCGGGAGTGTCGCCTCGAGTCTGAGCAACGATCTGTGGACCCACACTTGCACGCCGCTGAGTTCATGGGTAAGTGTCCCATGAGAAAACGTGATAGTAACAAAGGCGAGTCTTCGGAAAATAAACAACTATCAAGATCTGAATCGATTTCAGTTGGAAAAATAGCACAATTTCGACTGTTGTATTGTGATGATTATTTAAAATTTGGATTTCACTGGTGAGATGCCTAGCCCGCTATGTGTGGTTTGCGGTCAGAAGTTGTCCACTGAAGCAATGGTTCCAAGTAAGTTGAGAAGACACTTCATTGCCAATTATTCTAACCTTCAAACTAAAACGAATTTATTTTCAGTGACTGTTGCAAGCTAATTCAAGGCAAAGTAAACTATTTCTGAAAGCAATGACTGTATCAGAAAGAGCTCAATTAGCTTCATATGAGGTGGCAGAAATGATTGCACTTAAATGAAAGTCTTATGTCCTTGCGGAATCAGTGATTCTTCCAGCATACCAAAAAATGGTCAAAGTTATGCTCGGTGATAAAGCCGAACAAGAAAGTAGAAAAAATCTTCTTTCGAACAATACTATTCAGAGAAGAATTATGGACTTGTCAGACAACACTGAGCAAAGTGTACTGGCCAAGCTAAAAATTATCAGTTCGCTCTACAAATCGATCAATCTACTGACATCATCAACCATGTACAATTAATTGCATTTGTGCGTTTCGTTGGTGAAGGTGTGGTTATTAACCAATTTCTTTGCTGCAAAAATTTACCCTTTTCTACAAAAGGTCAAGATGTCTTTGGCATTCCAACAACTTACCTCAAAAAGCATGGCTTATCTTGGAATTCTTGCGTAGGAATATGCACCGATGGATAACCATCCATGGTAGGTTCCAAAAGAGGCTTTGTATCTTTTGTGGAAATACGCATTCCTACTATTGCGCGAACTCACTGTATTTTGATACGGGGAAGTGTTAGTTGCATAGATAGCACAAAATGAACTAAAAGAAGTGCTGAGTGAAGTTATCGAAATAGTGAATTTCATTAAAAAAGTCCAGTGAAGTCTATAAAATTTTTGAGTTGATATGCAAGGATCATGGATTCTCAACATGTTCGTTTGCTATTGCCCACTGAAGTTAGGAGGTTCTATCTCGTGTTCATGAACTTCAGAATGAACTTCTCACTTCTTTTGAGACATAAGGGCATGAGCGGTTTTGTAATTACCTTAAAAATGATTTGTGATTTTCTAGATTGGAATATTTAACAGAGATATTTGGGCAGCTCAATAGACAGAACAGCAGTATGCAAGGCAGAAATGAAACATTCTTACTTTGACGGATAAATTAGTTGCTTTCACGAAAATAGTTTCTTTATGGTAGAGCAGAGAGAAGGCGGGTACTTTAGACATGTTTCCATTAGTAGGTAAAACCTGCGTGAGGGAGATGATTCCCACTGTTGCGATCGGAAATCCCGAGCGGCATGTGCGCAAAGCTTCGCACCGTGGCAGCAAGCAACAATAGAGATCGTCTCTCTTGCTATTGCTTGCTCGCGCTACATAGATAATGGCGTTATTCTTCACGCACATCCCGTTCGTGGTGAATCACACAATCAACGCAACCACCGGAGAGGTTGCAACACCACCATTGTTGAGCATTTGACGTGTTTAGAAATGAGTAAAATAATATTTTCCTCAATAAATGTTGATAATATTTGGTTGGATTAGTCGTCTTTTTGTATAGTTGACAGACTTTTCTAACTTTGTATTTTACGAAACGGAAGATTAGCAACCCTTTCCAGCGATCATGGACTTAGAATGAACCACGCGGATCTTCCACTGGACGCATTTTAGATTTCTATTGTGCAAGAGTATCCATCTATTGCCAAGAAAGCCATCAAAATATTACTGCAGTTTTCTACATATTACTTGTGTCAACTTGTGTTTTCCATCCTAGACAATATTAAAAATCAAAAACGTGAAAGGCTTCAGAGCGTTGGGGAAGATTGAAGGGGATGCCTCTTACACATCCGGCCGAATATCACTTAAAAGTTTTGTGTATAAGAAATGAAAAAATTCTGGATGTACTTTTCCATTTGCAAATATTATTCAAACTGAACTTGACAGCCTGTCGGTGATGTATAAAATGCATTATTAATATTGGGAAATACAGAGGTTTTTACAACAGGAGCCGCGAAATTCTTACAGCATTGAAACTGTGCCGCCATGTAAACAAGTTTGGGAATCACTGGTCTAATGAAACGAACTACATGCAGGGGTGGTTATTAGGGAGGCGAACGAGCCGTCGTCTTGCCCCCTTGCCAGGGTGTCACACTTGGTGTTTGCATTGCTTTGTTAAAAAGCTTATGAACAACTCTATAGCAACATTTATAAGACAAGTTATTATGTATTTTAAAAAAAGCAAAAACTATGGGCGAAAGATGCCCTTCAACAAACTGTATGTGCAGTTCCTGGTCTCCTTCTTAAATTCTAATACCCACCCCTGCGTACTAGCGTCCTGCACGGGTTGAAATTTTGTGTCCGCTCCCGCCCGGCACCCGCAGCAGTTTGAGAAATTTTGCCCGCACCCGCACACTGCTAACCAGCACCCGCCCCGCAGACCATCCCAACCCGCACTTGCCCAGCACTTCTTCGGTCTCAAACCTGCACCTGTCTGAAAACTACTAAAAACTCATAACTAGGGCAAGTTTTTGTGGCAATAAAGTCGTGAGAAATATGCATTTATTTTTAACAAAAGTTGCATTTATGCACAAGCATTTTAAACGACAGTGATTTACTCAAGCGATTTATTGACATATAATGCTAAATATTTCCAAACATTATCTGGCGAGAAATGGCGATCATTTGCCAACAGTTTGCGTAGCATGCTGAAACTTCGCTCCACAGTGCATGAACTTGTGTGACAATTTAACAAGTTGCCCTACAGTTCTGGACTGATGTCTGTTTGGCCGGGTCATTTCTACAATTGCTTTTAGGTTATTATTCAATTCGAATCGGTTATCAAAGAGGACAGAACTATAGGCCTACTGAAATAGTTAAA
>JGI24159J19872_10001749_pt1 | contig 24613 bp, 18 predicted proteins | sample Ectturendosymbi4_FD_19872 | JGI IMG/M metagenome (IMG submission 19872)
TGTAATGAACTGTTCCCGTTTAAAGAGACCTCTTCATGACAGGCCACTGATAACAGACCAGCATTTGAAACAGATCAACGTTGGTAGCTGATTACAGATATATTCATAACAGACCACGTTCATAACAGACCCGTTCGTATAACAGACCAGGTACGGAAGAGACCTGTTGTAAAAGGGTCGTAGTATGAACACAGTCTGTTATGAACATGGTCTGTCGTGAACGGGTCTGTTATGAACGGGTCTGTTATAAACAGGTCTGTTATGAACAGGTCTGTTATGAACTTGGTCTGTTATATGAACCAGTCTGTTATGAACGGGTCTTTTATGAACACGATCTGTTACGAACGTGGTCTGTTAAGAACCTGTCTGTTATGTACCGGTCTGTTATGAACAGGTCTGTTACGAACGTGTTCTGTTTCAGTGGTCTGTTATGAACAGGTCTGTTTTGGACAGGTCTGTTTTGAACGGACACCATAATGAACATGGTTCCCTAAGAAGTTTGCGTGGTTGATCTTTCTGAACGATAAAGGTTTGAAAAAAGTGGGGAACATCTTACGTTCTTTCACGTTTCAGAAATGATTGGAGAAGTCGAGAAAAGGGACTAGAATGCATGCAGTTTGCATATATCCAGCATTAAAGCTTTTGAAACATCTGAAAAGACTTCTCTCTGCACCTGGCGGCATTTCATGTCAGCAGTTAATCTCTAATACCTCAAAACGGTAAAAGAGCTAAAAAATATCAAAATACTTCGCTTTCATTTGTCAAGGTTCGTTTAACTTAGTATGTGATAATATCAAAAACGCATTTTACAAAAAATCATCTGAACAATAAGTTAATAATTTTTCAGCAGAAGGTAAGGAAGATATTTGATTAATGCTTTAATATCTCCTACTTAAAAATGTTAAAGCTGGTTAAAAATTTGAACGCCAAACAATGCAAAAATGAGTATTTCTTGCCAGGCGCGTGCTTGATTGTTCAACTTATAGACATTGCTTCTGATATCTACTTACACGGATTACATGTTGTTTAGATGAGAACTCTGGAATCTTGAACAATCTGCAATTGTAATAGGTGTCAATGCGAGGAATCGCGTCACCACTGTTTCGCAGTTCAAAGAAGGACGTGTTTGTCTCTAATGCCTTGCTTGCCGGTTGATTTGCGCCGCTGAGAAGGATGATTTTATTTGTCCCTGATAAAGACAAATGGTCTGATGAAAAGGAAATCTACCTTCTTGGTATAGTGGAATTGAAAATCTTGTCTGTTATTTCGCTACACGAATTTTCGTAACTTTCAATTAACTTGTTTGCAGATAAATTGTTTTAAACTAATCCATATATCACGGCTGAGTATCCATAAAGATTGNTGATCAAAATACTGTACATCTTGTATTCCTGAGATGAACGTGTCTTGGACCGAATGTATCTTCCGGGTCGTTTNCTCCGTACGCTGCAATAAGCGAGATTGTCCCTTCCTTTAAAAAAATGCAAGAATATTTTCGTAAACTGCNCATTTCATCATAATCAAAGAGAAAATGAAATCGATCAACTGCATCATAGTGTAAGAAATCACTTAGTAAAAAAAGTTAATCTTCNAAAAATCTTCCAGTTAAAAACTCAGTGAAATTATTTCAAAGAAATGTTCTGAATCGTTAATTTAATGTCAATCCCATGCAGTGGTGGATAAACAGGGAGGGGAAATTTCNGGCAGCTGTCTCCCTCAAACGTCTGTGGCGCATCGTTGAATGGCGTCCCTTTGACATAGATGCCCCNTTTTTGGTGCCNATTGAAGTAGAAACAGAGTTCAAATACTCTAAATCTAAACCGGTGCTTCTTAACCTGATAGNTGGCNCCAGATTGAAAGAAATTTTTGCAGGGGTGTAAGAAAGAAAAGGGGTGAATCAAGGGTGATTGAATTTTCTATTGCTAACTTTTTGCATCTTTTAGTTCTTGGATTTTTACCCAACAAACATCACCGATTATGAATAAAACGGCGAAATTCAAGCGTTCTAACTTTACGTCTAAAGAAGTCAGCAACTTATCACTTCAGTAAACCTTCTATGATGCATGTAACTACCTCTATGGTGTAACAGGGATAGATTTTACCGAGAGATGCCATGTTTTATTCACTCGAGTGATGGAATCTCTGCTGTGCTCTGCATGAGCGTCCTGCACTATTGTGCGAAGGTTACTTGATAGAATCGCAGCACTGTCGAAAGTTTCATTCTCAATCTCGAGTAAAAACCAGACAGAGGAGCACTGATCAGAGTAGCCTTACCAGCAGACCCACAGAAAGGATTGCAGGTTTGATAGGAAAAAGTACGTTTTTAGTGTGCCAAGATTTTTGTTTTTATTATATGTTTGAAACAAACTGAATACTACAATTTCTGGGCACATCAAAATTTGGAGGACACAGGAAAATTTGGGGGGAACATGAGAAATTTGTGGGGCACTGCCGCCGAATCTCCCCACCATGTGGCTGCCGGCTTGCTTACCAGTCAACGCACACAAATGGCCTATTTGTGATATTTGCTTCTTGCCGCTTTGTTAATGGATTCCAACACCTCACACGCATTTATGTCGCAGGTAGCACCTACCGAAAGTCTATGAAATACGTACAAAAGCACATTTTTCGATGAAAGTAATCGTAAATCTATAGATGAAATCGATTAAGATTCCATCAGTTTCGTAGTTTACAGGCTTCATCAGCTTCGTAGTTTTCAGAACCAGATTTTTAAAGGAAGGGATGGATAAGATTCCTTCAGCAGGATTGTATCAGAATGTTTGTCGAAACATATCTCTGTTATGGGGATTTTCTTGTTGATTTGTTTGAATCACCAGAGTATAAAGAAATTGTACTGAAAGCTTTGCAACAACTGGTGTTCTTGATTAGCACTTACTGTACATAGATAAAGGATTTTCATATTTGGTCGAGCTCATGGGCGTTGGAAGGGGAGCAGGGTTATTGTCTGCTGAGCACCTTGGATTTTGAAATTCAATACTTTCCTATCGATTTGTTTGTAGAAAAATGTTTTTTTGTTATTTTTGAGATGGTAAAATAAAATTATTCCATGGTTGTCCACCCCTGGAAGAAAACCTTCGGACGCCCAAGGTCGAGCTAAAACTAAAACGCGAAATGCGCTGGAGTACATCAACTCGTTGCTGGGGGTACCGCTGGAAAATTAATTCAGCTGCAGTTTGAAAAGTTGATCAGTAAAGTTCGGGAGAAATTCAGTAATTAGTAAACGGCTTCCTGTTGTAAATATTTAAAGTTTCCTATCATTTTTTGGGGGGTTTTGTGATTATGTTTGCAGTAACACAGGTCTGGTGTTTGGTTCTTTCTGAGTCCATAGTTTTCAGATTCTGTGTCGTCACTCGTTGAAGTACATCGGTTGGCTGCATTTGTTGCTTCCATAGCTTCACATTTCATGACAGTTGATGCGGCTTCAACTGCCTTCAAATGAGTTACTTAGCTTAGAAAGATACTGTGCAGAAATCAAACTCAGCAACAACACTGCATGTGCAGTATTCAGGTTATTATTGTCACATGGGACATACATTCGCGGTGGGTGAATGGGAAGGCAGCAATTGATGACAGGGTTGAACGAAACCAAAAAAGGTTTGAGGAGCACTGATCTAAACTATAAAATGCTTTACACTGCGTTGAACTTCAAAATTTGCCTGACGGTCCTTTACGCAACCTCTTTATTGAATAGCATCAACAATGCTATTCTGTCGTTATAATGAAACTGTTCCATTTTTTCTTTACCGCGTGAGAACTACCCATGCAGTCTTACTCAGAAAAGGCAATCACAGACGCGGTCGCTTTTGCTAGCATAGTTCTGGACTCGCCCCTGGGCCGTACAAAATTGGCCGGTTTTTGTTACAAGTTTGTTTTTGATGCCTGGTGGCAGCCTTAATAGGAAAGGCAGTAGTGAAAATAGAGATGCAATCTGGAAACCGTATAACTAGGCAACCAATTTTTTGACCTAAAACTTAAACGTTTGTCTTTATAATTTACAAGCTTTATTTTGACCTATCAATTACCTGCGTTTTAAACGGAAATGCGGAATGCAAAGCCTATTCATATCAGTATTAGAGAACAAACCGATAAGTTTGTTCTGTTGAAATGAAACAAAAAGTAGCTTATCTGCAAAATCTGGTATAGCATGTTTTAAAAATTTTCTGGCTACTTTCAGCTTCATGAAACGAACCTCGTTGATGCTTTGCACTGCAGCGATGTGCTTCCACCATAAACTTTTTGTCACTTTTCACTAAGCAGTCACAGATTTTGCAAAATAATCACCGTTAAGTGTTGAGGTAAACTCGGAAGTATAGTCATGCAGTGTACTTCGAACTTTTGAAGAATTTGGTTGTTGAACCTCAAACAGTCACATGATATGTTAATAAGTCGCCTACATTATTAAATATAGTAGCGTCAAATCTAAGAATCTCATAAAGCCAAACAGTGTATATGCATATTGCATGATGGATTGAGCATTTGCCACACCAAGTACTGTAAGACCAGNTTTCTTGCATTTTCATGGCTAGTCTACATAATATTCAATCGTCCAGAAGTGGGCTAAACAACTTTATTACGTCAAAAGTCGTAACAAACCCTTTACTNTTTCCGAATTGCAACTAAACTTGTAAAATTTGTCAAAATCTGTTGTTGTAACTTTAATAAAATATCGATAACGNGAAAAAAACTCTGCTGCAAGAAAATTTTGACCTAACGATAAATTTTGACCCAATGATAAATTTTTNACTTTTTTTGACCTAANAACTTTGGAGTGGATCATGGTATCACCGTAAAATTTGGTTTGTGGACGTTTCATGAGCNTTTAAGAAGGCAGAAAATTTNTGACTTTACTGACTTTTGGTTGCCCTGCGTATAACTGANGCAAGATTTAGAAGACCCCAATGCGGAAAAATAGTTTCAGGACTGTTGTCGCTGCAGTGCGTGAGTCCGCAGTATTTCTGCATCGAAGTTTTGCGACGTAAAGGTGAGTGGATGAGTTTCTTGACGGAACTAATGCCCCTGCTTGAACCATTCTACAGCATGTAAAAAGCTGTCTACGTTACCAAACATCTTACCGCTGTCTGGCAAAAATGTATTGAACGTGCTCCATTACCTCAAGGAATTATGAGCTAACAATGCAATTGTGCAACACCACACTCCGCCAAAAGGGACATTGTACCGTAGCATTGAGTTACTACGTGGTAGCACGACCCGCCTACACAAACCATGGTACACAACTCTAACGTAAAAAATTTGGCAAAATACCAGGTATGCTCCATTTACCTACATCAAGGAATTATAACCTGACAATGCAATTGTGTAACACCTCACTCCGCCAAATGGGAGAATGCAGTGTAGCATTGAATTGCTACGTGGTAGCACGACGCGTCTAAACAAACCATGGTAAACAATTCTAACGTAAAAAAATTTGGTAAAATACCAGGTATCAACAGCTTGGTTGAATAAATAATTTGCTCTACCCGGTTATGACAATTTTTACTTAACGGTTCAATATTTGCAATCCAAAAGTTTGGGGATGACTGTGCCTTTCCCCCCATCTGGCAACAATTACTCATGGCTTTGTGGTCTTGAATCTTTCATTGGAATTTCAAACCAGTAGACATCTCAAACCGGCCACAAAAAGACAAATTTAACATGGTTAGCGAAATATACAACCGACAGCAAAATGCGTAGCTTATTGGTTGGAATAGATTATTTCGCTTACATCACATGAATGTGAGCAGAAGAGCAATGTTCTGGTGCATATTTTACCTTTTTTACTGGTGACTGTGGTGTTGGTGGAGATTCTTGGTTTGAAAGTGGTTATAAGCTGATTCTCAGCTATGTTTCCTGGACTGAATTGAAGCAGATCTGAATTGATTTTTTTTCATAATTTGGACTAATGGGCTTGACGCTTGCTTCTTCGAATCAGCAGCTCAATGTGGAAATGGAAATATGTGGAACGGTATTAAACAATTGACTGAAATTCGAATTTTGTTAGTGACGTTAAATGTATTTTGGGGCAATATGATTTTACGCCCAGTGTGAATCTATTGTGTGAATGTAAGATCGTTTTTCACGATAGCCAGCAGAGCTGCCTGAAATGGGAATAATGTCAGGCAAATGCCTTTCATTCCTGTTTTGTTTATGAATTGTCGTTTCAGCAGTGAAAATGTTTTCAATATGCGTGTAACTGCACAAGTTTCACCTGGAAACGTGATTTCCATATTTACTTAACTCCGATCGTGGGACTTGAGGTGTCGCTTGTCAGTGTAAGAACAGTTCTACTTCCAACCAGGTCGGGCATACGTTTCAGGCATGCTTTTTTCTGATCTACGGATAGCCAAAATAGTGCCATACGCTAGTGTGCAGCAATGTTGTAGGGCAGGGGACTGAAAGTTTTTTTTCCAGAGGGCCACGCAAGCTATTAAAACAACAGTTCGATCCCCGACATCATAGCTAAGGTGAGTGTNTCGTTATATGTTACNTTCTACCAAATCAAGATGTTTTTCGTAAATATAACAATATTTCATAATTGGCAAGATATCTTTGCCGACGAATAAAAATGGCTTCGCGGGGCGGATTTAGCCCGCAGGCTGTAGTTTGGAGACCCTGCTTTAGGGTATATCTTTTGAAAAACGTTTTTAGACATAAAATATTGTTTTTGTCAGTTTTGTGTACTTTGTGAAAAAAGAGGCGCGTCTTTTGCAACCCGCTTCAAACTTTTTGTGAATTTAACGATCTTTAAAGCGTTTTCAAACTGCGGTTATTCCCTGAAAGATCGCAGTGTTCGACCAACAAAATAGCCACTTAGTTGGCCTACAAACGGTAACCGCTTTTGTGTGATTCCAAACGGTTCTCGTAGACAAACTCGAATATTTAAACAAGTGAATAACTTTTTGAGCGCCTGCTATTTCACTGCTAACCCCAAACACTTGGTATGGATCCGCCACTGATGCCATGCGCATGCGTTTCCTATTATTTGTTGGTAAGTTTCCATCAACCAGTGCAAGGAATGTACTCACAGTTATTGTTCTGTCTTCGGTATCACAACTGACTATTTTTCTTTTGAACTTCAACATAGTTGTATTGTTGCACTCTCGACCTTCAACGAGCTCAATGTTTTGTTCAACATCTGCTGATGGGAATCCGTTTCCCCAGGAAGGTCCATGCCGGTCCTGAATGGCAAATACAAACAAATATTTTTGAACAGCTTCAAAAGTTGCTTTTTCTACGTGGAGTAAATGAACGTGCAAAATACAATGCAAATGGACGGTTTCAAACAATTTTTTTAACCGGTGAAACATTTACAGTTGTATCTAACCTGTACAACAGCTTTTCCATCTTTAACCCAACCAACCCAAATATCAGCATCCTGCATTCCTCCTTTTGGGGATATCCCTATACCAATCCAACCAGTTGTTGCTGCATGAAGCTGAAAGACGAGCAAAAGGAAACCTTAATTTTGATGTGGCTGATATTTGTTGCTATTTTGGGACTTTTTGTCACCACATTTTTGTACCAATCCGTCATTAGATGATTACGTTAGCTTACAATAATAGCAGCACTTTTAAGCTGTCGCTAAAATTATCGGTGACTGTGCTGACGGATGCCATTATTGACCTATGTTCACTCATATCAATTTCCCACTTTATGTGTAAATTCATTCAAAAAACGGTGATGCAAACCAACCTCAAAATTGATTTCATAGTCGTCGAAATTCCAAAACAATTTCATTGACTTTTCTCTGTTTAGGTGAAACTCTCTCATGTAAGGTTGTGTCGCTGTGAAGCGTTTCATAGATGACGAAAACGCAACACAGAACAAAGCGCTCCAGACATTGACAGAAAAAGTATTCTTTATCATTTTCTAGAGCGGTATACTGCAAGCTATAAAATTGAAACGTTTGGTGTTTAGAGACATCACAGTGTCAAAATAACTCGCAGCATGTTTGGTGCGATTAGAGACAATATACAACACTTTTTATTTGACAGTAGCTGCATGGTTCTGCAAGCCTAATCCTTTACTGGCTTGAGTTGCTCATCATAGCAAGTGAATCTTGAACAAAATTATTCAGCAACAACAATTCAACGTTTATTGTGAAAAAGCTTCAGAAAAATGTAATTAGTTTAGTGCATCTATTTCGTTGAACTAAACACGTTTTTCTTTATTAAGTTTTATGAAATACAGAGCAACCACTGAAAAGGTCTGCAAGATTTTCAAATATTTGCAACGCAAAAACTTCTACAAGTAAAAAAATGTTTTGGTTTATACATTAGGTAAAAACAGAAAAATCTATTGAAGAAGGCACACGGCTTTTTTAACAGTCTCAAAAGATTGTTTAAAAATTGCTTTTCACAAACATTTGTGCAAAGATGAAGTAAACGTTTAAGAAAATATCTTCTAATTCTTACACGCGGTTGATATGTGTGGAAAAGATGAAATATTTTGCGTTTCTAAACTGAACATAATTCAGGATATTTTTCATTTACAATTAAATCATGTGAAAAAGGTTTCCAGCACTAAAATTACATTGGACGCTTATTCTATCAATTTAAGACCTCTGGTTAAAAGCAAGCTTCGCATTTTATTATTTCAACGACACTTCCCTTTTTTAAATAACATAGAGATTTCATAGACCTGAAAATGCGTGAGAACCATTTTAATTTAAAAATTCGTATAGCAAAGAGGCACGTTTTCAACATTTTCGTGGAATAGCACTCTGAGTTGGTTTTAATTGTTGCGAAAATTTTACAATAATTGGAGCCTTGTCGTTTTCAAATATTTGAAGCTTTGCTTTTTTCACTAGTTTACCATATATTACAACAACGCTGCGCTAAAAACGTTTTGTAAAAAGTACCTTGAAAAAAACTTTCATCCAAAGTTGTATTTATTCTACTTTCGATCTTTGCCAGTATTAGACAGGAGTAGATACTGTACCAATAAAATTGCATTTCGATATCAACATTTGCAGGACATGTGCTTACACCTGTCGAGCCTCAGCGAACAAGTCCGTTCACTGATATGGGTCAGGTTTCTTAATATCATTCAAATTTTTAAGCACAAGTTATAGTTTAAATGGTTGCGTGGGTGTAAATAAAAAAACAACCATCTTATGACATTTTGCAATTGCTCCTCATCTTGAACAGCATTCTATCATTCAAACCTTTACGCTGTGAGTAAATCACACTGACTGAAATGTCAAGGTAAATGGTTTGCCGACTTATTTCACAACTAATTTCTTTACAAACAGTTCACTTTTCCAATATTTTGCAAGCATATAATGCCGCTTTTGCTTCAAAATCGGTTTCACTTGTATAAAACATACCTATTTCACTAAATAATACGCGATGAAACCACTTGGATAAGAGGATAAAACTTTTGCCAACCCCCTTGAACCTACTGAGGTTTTGCTATCCTAATCCTTCCTTTCGCTGGTATTGAAAACTGTGGCACAGTGTTTCACAAAAAATACCTGGAGATTTTTTGAAACTGCAAGCCTATTGTTTTTAGGGTTAAATGAGATTATTTGATCTTTGCCGAAGATCAACAAAAAAAAGAGCAGTTGCTTCAATTTCTGATGTCTCTTTAAGTGCAGTCGTGACACTAGTACAAACGCATCACTTTATTGTTGGCGAAGTGCAAAGGGCAAGTAAAAAATACTCCCAAAGTTTGTGTGATTAGCCAACGTGAAATTCATGTATAGCTTTCAAAGATTTTGATGCGTTAAGATTAGAGCGACATTTTAAACACGGGCTTTTGCATGATACTGTAGAAAAATTTGTTTTGTTATAAATTTGCTGAAAATTGTTTGATCTGGTTTTTCACAATTGCGATACTGAAAAGCAACAGATTTAAAAAATACACTCCCAATGACGTCCAGGAAATTCGTTATGTTATTTGTTAAAACGAAAGTTGCATCAACTTTCTTATTTGTTTATGTGTTCCAAATCACATTACATATCACATGCGTGCACTAGAAATGCCAAACCGTTTGCTATATGCGCCACACGTATCAGCTGTGCGAACATACTAGCAATTCAAAGAACAAACATTGAGAAAGAGCTTGCAACTGCTAAAACCTCTCCTTACCACAGAGAAGCGTGACATAACTGGTTAGACATAACGATGTGCAAAAATGCATAAGAAATTTTAAGTAAATAGAGAATAAATATTATTCATAGCTTTGTTATGTTCAATGTTGGATCGCCAGACTTCTTTCTGTTTGGAAAAGCAACTACAGTAACCTAACGCGATTTTTATAATTACCACGTTTCTGGCTGTATGTATTTGCTCGATTCTGTCTAAATGCTTCATCTTCTATTGGATTGAATGACTATTAACCATTTTATAACAGATAGTACCCACCTGACGTTTGTGTTTTATCTTGAATGTCAACGCAATACTAAGTTTGTGCAATGCTCTGTGCGCTGAAAGTTCAGTAAAGCGTATTAATTTTGATGTCGTCTTCTGGTTTTGCAACTCATCTAAACAAGCACTGGCTTTATCTTAACGGTTTTGTAGCAGTTGCAATAAGTCAAGCCTTTGAACAACAGCTAATATTGTGCTTGTACTCTGAACCAATCATTCAAGCAATCTTAGGCAAAGTTTTTCTGTAAACCGAGCAGCTATTGGCGAATGGAAAATTTGTAGGAAATTTGTCATATACCTGGCCATTCGAGGCAATGATCTGTTGATAAGATTCAAAGAAGCAAACACTGATGTCAAAGCAACGTGTCGCTTAGCTGAATAATACGAACACTCGGGTTCTGACGTTGTTGGTTACGATTGCCTCAAGGCACTAACTGAAGTATGAGTGTGAATCGATTGCTCTAGAGATTTTTGTTCATCTATTTTTTCTCTACGGAGGCAGTTCTACATGCCGTTAAAGGATCAACCAACATCAACAGAGCTTCTCACACATATTTACTGGAATCACGAGTGATTAGTAGTACAATGTCGAGCCCATGTTGTAACAGACAATCCATTTTTTTGTATGGCGTTATAATTTGTATGCAAATGAACGTATTGTTCACCTCAACTCAATCATTTTGCCAAATACCTACAAATCTGAATCGACATAAATTCTTCAATTTCATTCGCACATTTATTTCATAATGCATAACAACACTGTTTATTTATGATTTTACCAGATATTTTCGGAAACAATTCCCTTGTTTTTATTTACCAAATGCACACAGCTCTATCTGACGCTTGCTTAGTTTTGAAAAACAGGAACTACACATGATTTAGTAAAGTAAAATACACGTGCTGTTTCATAACACTTTACAAAAATCCCTCAAATTGATAAACTCCAATGCTAGAAAATTAAGTTTTCTGTTTATAGCGAAATACTTTTCTAGCATAAAATGCAAAAAAGTGTTTGAAGTCTCACAGCATAAAAAGAATCTGTTTGTTATGTAGCAGCCCTTTTTGAATTCTGCATTTGGAAAACCACGTTTGTTATCTTGTGTGAGTGGAAAAATTTGACGTTGTGGCTTAATGTTAAAACAAAATATTTGTTTTATTACACGAACCTTTAAGGGAATAACAAAGTGTATATTAGAAAAATTTTTTGAATGAAAACTGTTTCTTGAATTTATCGAGTACATACGACAAACAAAGGAACGCGTACTGAAGGCATACAACGGGGAATGGCACGGTGTACCCTCTACTTACATCTGCAAAAAGCCTTCATTGCGTTGATGCTTATGTTGACCATTTGAGTTTTTCCTGGAAAACTAAAGACATGTAAAATGGTATGATTCTAAGATACAATGTTTTTTGGTTCTGCAACCCATGCTTAAGCCTAGCGCGTTGCAAGTGGGAGTGAAGACGTTACACAATACAACAAGCTTTTTATTCACAAATCCTACTAGTTAGAATGCATTCATTTTTTGAAGGCTTAGGTTGCCTTTGCTCAGCGTAAAGTGCTGATACCTATGCGTGCAAGATTGGAAAGTTTTTTCCATTATCCTGCTGGGTTCAGAAGACCAGCAATGCGCAGTAGTGCTAGCAAAAAGTTATGGGAATGCATCAAAAAATAGCCATTTCAAAACAGCTTCAAACTCATTTCAAAGCAAAGCGTGAAAAAGGTGTAGGACCGCCGTTCCCATGCGTTCCCGCTCCACTAGACCTTGAAGATGAGTCTTTTCATTATCCTGTTGAGTTAAGAAGATTCTTGACATTGTCCTGTTGGGTAAAACGTTTCATAAGACAGTTAAACATTTTTGTAAAATTTTGGGTGCCATTGCTTTTGTGTAATGTTGATTTTTGAAACGGAACGCTGATCACAGTGTTCCGTACTTTTTTTGCTATGTCAGGACTTTCCCATGACTTGAACAAATTTCAAATATAATGAAAAACCAATACATTCAAAATCAGCTATATTGCAAGAGCCGAGCCTTACCAATTTATAAAAAAAGGCATACTCAGGCTTCACGTAACCTGAAGATACTTTAAGCATGTTGCAACATCCGACCATCATTATTTCAGCGCAATTACGACATAAGGTTATGTGAGGACGGTGTATGGTGCAACCAACAAAATTGCGCAACGAGTCACATGAAGATCACATGGCTGCGAGCAAGTTTTTTTTCGAGGTTTTGCTTTGGTGACCGCTGAGGAATTTTGACAGACCTGTACTATTTTATGTGTGAAGGGGCGGCGTTGTCGTGAAGCGAGCTTTGAGTATATTTCATTCACGATATCGAGGATAGGTTCAGTTGTTTTTTCAGAGACTGTTGGAGNAATTTGAGAGATTGTTCGTCCTTCAAAGCACCTTTGAAAACGCTGGCTGTCAAAACCTTTTGCTACGTTCCAAGCCAGACACGTGAAAAAAAGTCGCAACGACAAACGTAGAACGGTAATTACGAGATAGTGGCCTGCAACAAGCACACCTCAGGGCAAATGTTGGGAAATTGAATTGATTAGCTGCGTCAAGGTGGCCTCCCGGCATAAACACTAGGAAGCACAACGAGGCCTGGATCAGTAATTGGCTGATGTTGGACGTCGGACTAGTTACGTCAGCTCCCTGCCATGGTTAAAAATTCGCTGAAGGACATTTGGTAAAGCCAAGCAGAAGTTTCTTACTTCTTGGTGGTTAATTTAAAGCCACGCAGAACCGTCAAACGATTGTTTTTTCCCACACTTTGGGTTTCATCGTGACAACCGTAACCTCTGAGGTTCGGGCGAACTCGTTTGATGGTACCTGGACGATAAAAAACTACTTGCAGATATCATAAAAGATGACCTTATGTGATTAAACTGAACGTTGCTCAGGTAGGCAACTCTCATCACATGGGTATATGGGCAACACCAATCAAAATTGCAAGTGACGTTTTTGGAGCACAGTTGCATTTTCTACAACTCACCAATCATTTCGAGGTTCATCTGACCCGAAAAAGCAAAATTGTGTCATTTCAAAATTTTTCTTTTCAAAAAAAGAATCTGTGGGAGGCTCGCGAGGTGACTCCTTCCAAGGGGTAAAATTCCTTATACAGTGCAACCGAGGTGAAATTACAGCATGAGCAGCCCGCGTCGACTCAGCTCGTCTTATCAGCGAATATCTTCATGGGCCGCAGTTACGAAACCTGCCCCTTAATGAGAAAAAAATGGCATTGGAAACGAGATGTTGTGCAACAGCACAGCTTTTGGATCACACATGATGAGCCCACTGCCATCTTGGCAGTGACACTCCGCTTATTCAAAAATTATACACTTTTTTACTTACACGGACAAGGTTACTGAGACATCGTATATTATATTGCACATAACGGCGTTTTCACTGATGAAAAAAGAAAGGGTAAATTGTTGGTAATACTCCACTATGCAGAGGAATGCAGAGAAGTGTCCCTCGATCACGAGGCGATGCAAAGGTCTGACTTGGATTCTTACAGGGGTCCGTGAATCCTTTTGGGGTAGATGCATGTGTTTTATCAATAAAATCCGCTACTGTTCATCCTCCCATTAGGGCCATTAATCAGCTTAATTGTACCAAGGCTGCAACAGACCTGCAGTAGCGTAGCCAGCCCTAACTTTTTTACGGCCAAATATTTTGAGTTTAAGCGAGCAATAGAATTTTGTTTGGGACGCCGCGTCTCAAAGCACAAAATGATAAGATATGCCAAAAGTTTTGGGGGTGTTATGGTCTCCCTGTCTACGCCCATTTTGACATGTTCATGTTGCAAGTCGGCTCACTTTTTTTTGATTTTGTTAACGGCAATTGGTGGCAGGCCAATGGCTGACATAATATGTTTCGTGCCAGGGCGGTGAGGTACTGAAGGTAAGAATCGACCAAATTCTATTTCTCAATAATCGAAAAAACGTTGGCAAAACGAAGGGATGCGCATCGATTTTAGGTACAGTGAGAGGAATGAGCAGCGTAAGAATGCTTGAGAAATCCTGGTATAGAATGAGTTTTGTTTTGCTCAGATTTTGTAGTCTCTTGGGTTGGAAGCTGACGTAGAAGGAATATTTACCATGTTCGTGGTTGCCCGCTGGACCATGACTGCGAACCCTTCTTTAATTAGCGTGACGAAGTTCACAACTTCGTTCGTCTACCAATTGTGCAGCCTCCATCTTGCGGGAAACTGCCAGCAATTTCAGCGAAAGCTTGGCCCTCAGAGCGGTGGTTTTCAACCTTTGTTGTTCCGCGACCCAGTAAAGCAAGTCACTATAACCCAACCACCTCCATCTTAAACCCAAACAACGCAAATATAATACAGCTGTGTACATAAAAAAATCTACACGCGACCCCTCCAAAATATGGTTCACGACCCCTCCAAAAATGGCTCACGACCCCTGTGGGTGTCGCAACCCCAGGTTGAAAACCAACGTCTTTATGTGTCGCGGTGCCAGCCATTGTGAGCAGAGGAAAGCCTGCACTCAAGAGTTTTTCAACGCGTACTCGATGATCTTTCGCCTATTTTTCAACCTCCCACATTCAGCGCATAATAGAGCTGCAGTCTAGTATTACTCACCGATGACCAGCGCAAAATATCTCGTTACAAATGAAGTAAGCTACAACAGCAGTCGATCATCAAATGTGGTTTCTGAAACATAACAGAAACAAACCTATGCACTCTACCAGCGCAACTAGACTCGTGAGTAAACAAAACCCACTGTAGTTTAGCTGAGCACACGACAATCAGTTAAGATTCGACAAGTACACAATCGCTATTATTTGCAGCAAAATTAAACACATAGGTCAGAACACAAATGCATTTCTGGCTACATGCACGTACGTCAAACGCCAAAGACGTAGCTGATAGGCACAACTGCAATCCTACCTACAACTTTTAACTCTAAACGCTCGGACGCGTAAATCAGATTCTGTGTGAAGACGTCTTGCGAGATATGGGTGTAACAGCAGGTAGCAATAGAAATTCCCCATTCGATCACATTCACTCTACCGTTGTTATGCTGCTGGTGCTGTTGTCCTACAAATTAAACGGGTGGAAACTGTGCGTTATGTAGTATATACGTTTCAAGTAAAGTCCAATTGCTGACACTGGTTTGCAAATACTGCTACAAAAACTCCATAGCCTGTGCAACTGGACCAACGTACTAAGCTAACGAAAATTAATTTGTGATTTTTATATTGACTTGAGTTTAATTCTATTTCACACATTCGCGGTACATCCGGACTTCGCTTTATTTATTCATCAGAGTTAAGAGAACATGATGTCGGCATTTTGGACATTGGACACACTGTGACAAGCTTTGATCACATTATTCTCCCTGGTTCTGAATTATTTTCGTCGTACGGAGAGTGTGATACGAAGTGCTTTGCAGCGCTAAGCTTTCATCAAGCTTCCCATGAAAAACAAAATCAGAAAATAAGAATTTTCCTATTTTCAATTTTGATATCTTTCTGGAAAATGTTTTAATTTCTTCAAGTAATGCAAAACCAGTAGCAGTTACGGTCAAAGGCTTTTTCAAAAAAATTTATAAATAAATAAATGGAATGCTACCACATCTCTCCTTATACTTTGTTTGTCTGTAAAAGACGTCGTTTCACTCAATCTGATAGCGATGCGAAGCTGCAACATGGCATTTAGGCAGCTGCAGAATACATACGCTTTCGACACGCCTTCACTCCTAACTCACTTTCCGCAGATATGCTGCCAAGAACGGGCTACATGGGTTCAACCAAACTGACTTTGCCTTCCGGCGCGGGAAACCTTAGTGCGCCAGTGACTCGATCTATTTTTGTAAATGAAGCGCAGAATAAATTATCGACTTTAGCGCATTTGCATTACGTAAAAAAATTGTTCGCCAAACTCCAAGTTTGTGCTCATGCAAGTCTCGCAAAAAATGTGGAAAATTTCCTTTTCAAAAATTTGGAAGGATCCGGGCCCCAAGAACAGTTGTCAGAAAGTCTTCAACACGCGGGCTTCAAGTTTGTGCGATAGGGCTTGACATTCTGAAAATTTGGTAAATCTTCCCTAATATATAGCATTCCTCCATATCTTCAGTGTGGGGGTTTGGATCTTTTAGCCCACAAAAGCTCACCCGTGGCAACGGGACAGTGGGTCTTTGCAGGTGCGAAGCCACAGCCTTTAGGTTTGTGAAAAGAACTAAACAAGTCTCTTGACATTTGACTCCTTAATTGCACTTCATGAAAAAGCCTTGTGACATTGCTGAAAATGTCAAAAGCGTTTCCCGCATTTTTTATCAGTTCGCACGGACTATTCCCAATGCCATTCTGCTTTAAGCCCTNAAAATAAAAAACAAACAAGGAGTTGTTTTGTATCGCAAGTCGTGGTACTTTCCAAAAGGCAAATATGACTACATGGTGGACGCTACCTGCTTCCAAACCTTGCAAAAGTTTATCAGGTTTCTGAACAAAAGAAACGCCAACAGAAACTTATTTAGATATCCTGGGCAAATGAACAACAAGAAATTGTTTAGATATCCTGGGCAGTGGCAAAGGAAGTTAAAATGGATCGAGGCCACAGTGCATCATTGTGGTCTTGACAAGTAAAATCTACATGGCAAAATTTTAATTAATCATGAAATTGCAGATTTGATATTATATGGAGTTTTGATGGCGCTTTATAACTACAGTGGTCTCGCAGCGCCACGACTGGATTTGTACAATGTCTGGTTTCATTCGACTCGAGTTTGTTTTGTGTTCTGATTGATTTATTGTTCTGACTGTGTTCCCTCCAGCCCTTTTGCACATCGTGCGCCTTTAAGAAGGCTACAGTATCAATTCACAAGGTCTTGGAAAGACCGGGGCAAGGGTCGGACTCCTGACCTACCAGCACCGAAGCGGACACACCGCCAGGTAGCGGGCTGGTATGAAACTAAGATTCTGTCCTTAATCATTTCGGAAACAGAAATCAATCTTGTCTGTCTCTAAAGCGTACCAACTCGGAAACACGCATTGGCTTAACCTCATCTACTGTAAGATGAGGGTAGACTTCTGTGTAATCACGCAACCTCATTGCATCGTTTTCTCCTAGCCAATGGGAATTGGGCAAAAGAAGAAAAATTTGCCAAAGGAACAAGAGCCTCCCGACGTCATTGAAAGTGGTGACATTGAAACCTGTTTTAGACAAAATCATGTGATTAAACATTGTATCTGAGCCTCGATTTGTGGCCTGGAACAGAGTGAAATTCAGTGATTTGGTCATGTAGCAGGGGACTGCGATATTCACAGGAGAAAATCAAAAACAATAACAGCAATACGGTTCAACAGAATAGATATATTGATATTTTAGCGCTCACCCCATGGAAAGAAACAAACTTGCTATTGTGATGTTAAACTTCACATCACAAATTTCATCTACGGGTAATTTTTTTCTCGATTTGTCTCTGAACAGAATGCAGGTTCCAAAGGGAGAGAGCCAGCAGGTCTCAATGGCAAGGATGGTTTAAATGACTTAAACCAGATTGGTGTCAGCGTCGCGATTCGGAGACAACTGCTGCACAAATACTTAATTGATTTAACCTGTTTTTTGTATGCATCACCAAGTAAATCTTGAGTTCAGCTTTTTTCAATGAATACTGGTCCCGAAATTCGGTCTGACATTTCTGAAAAATTGAATTCTCTCTCGCCTTATTCATGTGGAAAACAAAATAAGAACGTCTTGCTACCTTGTCAAAATCCTTGTTGGTTTTGTTTCAGATGTTGGCTTTCTTTTCAAACTTGTAATGCTATATCGTATTGTAAACCTCCTTTTCACTGAATCCTGTACCTCCACAGTTGTTCACTCTACCCCATTGTGCATAGACATGCTTTTCTCTCTCTATATTTTGGTGTTGTTTTGTTTTCTTATCATATCTGACGTTGATTTGATGAAGTTTGTTGATTTTCTTTACTGCAAGTGCAACGTCATCAATTAAAACAGGAGCCTGAAACACGTGAACCGTCGGCCAAATGTGGTCCGCGATGCTTTTTGGAAAAATTCAAATGATGACATTTAAGTTATTCAGCTTATTCACCGGTTTTTAAAAGTGCTTGGCCAGCTGAGTGAACAAGTTCTTTTCAAACTCACGCAGACACAGCTAGAAATGATTTACCTATAATTCACGATACATTTCGAAAGAAATAAGACATAAAAGCTGTTCCTAGTTGTAGGTTCAGGTACCGCCACTGTCTCGCCAGCGTCATAATTCGGCTCCCGTGTGGTGATTATGCGGTGCTCGGATACTTTATTAGTCCTTATTTGGCCTTCGAAGCAACATGAGTTTGAAGACACTTGAAATAAAAACTGATCTGTGGCATCAACAGGGCTAGCTGAGAATTTGACCCATGGTTATTCGTCATGACTTTGTGATTCAAACCTGTTAGAATACAATCCTCACGTTGGTAAACCTGATGTTTCTGATGTTTTTATTTTCTCATCAACATGAAATTTACTTCTGCTCTTTGTTGCTGTTTTTCCTCTTGTTGCATTCGTGTTTCTTCGTCGTTTGTGTCACAAAAGGCATGAGTAAACCCTCACCATTGCCATACATCAATATATGTATCAGGGATCCATCGTTTTAAATCCGGTAAACGTGCAAATTTAGAGAAAGACTGTTATCATTATTGACGTACGTGATACAATTTAGGGTTTTCAGGCAAAATTGGATCTGTAGAGCAGGAGAGTTGAAAATACAGTTAACGCAAATTTTTCAACATTTGATGATTGGAAAATCAGTAAAAACTGGAGCGAGGTTGCCAACCTCGGTGTTGAGATATGTCAGCACCCAGCCGCCTTGAGAAACAATTTTACCGATTACTTTGATGGTGCATTCAACTGTTCCTTAGTTGACCTATCTTATACCTTTGATATAAATTAGAAAGTATAGCTGACGGTGATCTGTACAAATATAAATTGATTCATCTGCAATATTCAACAATTATCTTCCAGTTGCTTATCTTGCAGTGGTGTCTCTTTTAAATTTTGGTGTGGATTACACGAAGAGTATACTAAGATCACTAAGCGCGCTTTAGAAGGTATTGGACCTTCTTCAACTGGTTATCTATGTGAGGCAGGTTTCACCTCCTTGGTGACAATGAAACAACACATCGAATTCGACTGATTCCTAAACATGATATGAGAATAATGCCTATGAGCGACTGTTCCGCGAATTTTATAATATGCATGGAAAACATGAACACAAATCCACTGAATGACTGACTGGTTCAAATTATTCGTCAGTGAAAGACAATATTTCGATGTGGGCTTGCAATTCTTCTTCCTAGCCGTATGTGCCACTCTTTGACTCCGGTTCGGACGAACCTGTTTTTAGAATTTCAACAATCTCAACAAAACCACTTGTTGAAAGCTAATGCTTGCTTGTAAAAAAAATTAAATGAAGTTCCATTTCAGAGACACAACAAGTTTATTGAAAGTATTATACTAAAATTGGTTTTAATAAGGATAAATTTCTGAGTAAGCACTGAAATTGAGTATAAATTTGCAAACCATTTTTAAGGGGTAGGCTACCTGTCTCTGACCCCTACCAGAAGAATTGCACTTTCGCCACATTGAATGTTTTTGGGGGTTAAATCAAATTTTTGAATTTGTTAAATGGTAAATGTGACGAAAAAGAATATCTTCTTTTTCTTCATCTACTGTAGTATTTATACACCTGACAGGTGTTAGGAGTATGCGCTTAGATCTAAAAGGAAGAATTGCAAAGGTATTTAATCGGATCATCCGTTGATGGTGTTGGTGATGCTGCACGGAGGGCCAGCACGGTACTGTGATGGAGGATGTGACTAGCGGATTGGATGTCTCCGCACACACAGTTTCTTTCATCAGCCAATCCCATTATTTAGAGGTTGGCGTTGAAACCAGCTGAGTCCAGTGCGCAAACGGTTAAATTAGACCCGAGCTTTGCGCGGCACGTTCCATCCTGGTGGATAGGTAGTGAAACTAGAGATAGATGATTCGAAGTGTCTGGGACTCTAAGGAGAGAGTAGTCGCGGTTTGTGAATTTCTCCATGAACGGTCTTAAGCGGTGTCTCGAGCGGAGTCTGTTGGTAGCGCGATGCACGTGCAAAGTTTCATGCAGCAGGTGGACGGGGCATTGTACTTTGCGATGTAGCTCTAGACATGCCATGTTTCTTCGAGTAGTGGGGAGAAGGATACCAGAAAAGAAAGGGAGGGTTTGATCTTTACTGTATGCAACCTGAGGTTGTACACATGGCTTCGTTCCACTGGGTGTCTAATTTGCGTGTGTGCACACTTTGGCACCAAGCTTGGGAGCATTCCTAAGCAGTTGTTGAGGTTCTGAGCACATTGAATGAGCAACCCAAGCTCAGACCCGAGAGGCGCTTTATCAAGGCAACTCGAGATGAGACTTTGTTTTTCAGTTTCAGGATGTGGTCTTTGAAAGTGAGACTTCTGTCAAGAGTTATACTCAAGTATGTCGGATTATTCTGGAATGTAAGCAGATTTCCAGGAAAGGATTCTACTTTGATTTGATACCACGCATAATGGTTTCTGATGTGGAAAACTCAGCAGACAGTTTTGTTCGTGGAGATCTTTAAGTGCCCCTTGGCTAGGTATACTTGTACGGTGGCCATGTCCTCTGATACATTTTTTCTAACAAACTGTAAGTATGGGCTGAGAAGGTCAGTGCGACATCCTCAGCATATATATATTTGGTAGAAAAGGTTTCGGTTGGGGTAATTCATAAGTGTAAATATTGCATAGGATGGGAGCTAGCACCGCCCCTTGGACGATTCAGTTTTTGAGCTTGTGCAGGCGACTGCTTTGTCCTTCGTTGGTATATAGTATAAAGGATCTACAATAAAGAAGTTTCATGATCAGATTTGTCATTTGATTGCAATGCAGCAGCTTCGACAGTTTCAAATAATGTCCTTTGTGCCAGACGGTGTCATATGAAGCTTAGAGGTCGAGAAATACTGAAAAAAACTAATTAGCGGTCGTGGAATGCCTGCTTGATGTTTTGAGTCAGGCGGCAGACTTGGTGTACGGTTAATTTGTTTTTACGAAAGCCCGTTGTTCGGTGAAAAGTAGCGGGTTTTGTTGAGAACCCCTATTATATTGTAATAAGCTTTCAGGACTGATAACGCGTAGAGTAATGTGAAATTTATTTCCCATTGCAAACAGTTGGCGATTAATTCAACTTTGACGCCTTTGTTGAGACTAGTTAGGTGAAAACCGACGATAGTTTCAAGTTCGAATCATTGCAAAGTAATGGACGTGAGCCCAGTCGGCTGATTTCTCGATAGCTTGAAGCAGACGTAGAGCTTTTGAATGTCATCTAATTGAAAGCGAGGGATTGACAATTTGGGATTGGAGATAATAATGTTACTGTTCACTGCACAACAAGGCGTACCTAGCAGAGATGCGTGGACTCGGAAATTTTTCAGTCCGAGTCCAATCCTGATCCGAAATGATTGAATCCGATCCAGTCCTGATCCGCAGTATTTTTGAAAATCATCAGTCCGATCCAGTCCTGATCCACCGGTGTAAAACCATGTACTTTTATTTTGCCTCATGAGGCAAAAGCACTGCTCGTGCTATTCTGCCTTTAGCTAAATACGATTGATTGAAGGCAAAATAGTTCCTGCAGTATTTTTCCTTCTGAAGCAAAAAGTAGCCTGTAGTGGTTATTTGTAATCAGAGGCAAAAGCACTGCAGGAAATATTTTCCCATTAGGCAAACCGGATTGGTTGAATCTGTCAAGTGACAAGGACAATAGGCTACACTTGTATTAGCATATGGTGTTTGTAACATGACCTAAAACCCTAAACCTAAAGCCAAAACCTAAACCTAGAACTTGAACCCAAAACTTCAACGTAAAACCTAAACCCAAATCCTAAACACAAAATATAAACCCAAAACCTATATCTAGAACACAAACCCAAAGCCTAAACTCAAGACCTAAACCTAAACCTAAACCCAAAATCTAAACCCAAAACTACCGAAAACATAGACCCAAAATTTCAAACCTAAACCCAACAACTAACCATAAACCTAAACCCTAAACGTAAACCCGAAACATTTTGAAAAAGTACATCAAAGTGCTCCCATCGAAGGTGTAATCTTTACTGGCTGAGCCAAAGCAAATGGTGAGAGCAGAGCCAAAGAACACTTGCACAGCAGGCAGAGACACTAAACACTCGACTATGATCACATTGCTACTAGTAAAGTAATAGCCTACCAACTCAACGTTATATGTGGACAAGGTTGATACAATTTGAAGAGCATAATAGTCCAAGCAGAGCTATTGCCACTGATGGCAAAATATACAAAACCATTTAACAAACCTGTAAAATTGGATCACAACTAAAATTTTGATATAGTTACGGTATCAATAATATGACATCAGTTATGTCTGTGAAATAAGAGGTTAGTTCACTTAAGTCGTGACTTTTTGTGAAACTCTACCTTAGAACTAAATACTTCTCTTACTTACTAAACATATTTTTTTCATATACCTGACACTTGTTGGAATGTTGTAATGTTTGCTACTAATATTACTGCAACATATCCATACTCCTGTCTCTTCAACTTCATTTGGTGTCAACATGCATCTGTTTGGGAACAACTCATTCATGTAACCCACCTCACTATGGTCTGTGGGTAAATTTATATCTCTTCACGATTTGCGTGTGTAAACATTGTTTCCTGCCCTTGCTACTTGTTTTTGTAATGAAATATTGTGTCAAAATGCATTGCTCTCTGCCTCACAACCCTTATTGCTGCTCCCTTCCTTCACCTGTTCATCTGCCGGCTACATGTATCAACTCCTCACCCATTGCTTACCCACAATCAACTGTGTTATGTTGATGTACATTGTGTTTTGTATTTTTTTGGCTGCATTTCTCTGTTTTCTTCTTTTGTATTTCTCTGTTTTCCTCTCTTCTTTTTTTCTGTTCTCTTCTTCTTTCTTATTTTCTTCTCTTGTTTTTTGTTTTTTTTTGTTTGATCTGGCTTTTTTGGCTTTTTTGCGGCTCGGTTATCTTTGCTGGTGAGATCACTTTTTTGTCTGCTAAGTACCTGGATTCAGGCCCGTAGCCACGGAGGGAGGCAGTTCCCCCCTAAATTCTTTTTGTGCCCCCCCAAATGATTCAAAATGGAAAAATTAATCAATTTTGCAAATGCTTGTTTTCCATCTGTTTAATCGTTACGCCAACTCGCAGCATCACCGCACGTTGCGTTTAAAGGTAATCTCATTTTTACAAAATAAACTGTATTAGGGAATGTCCACACTGGTAACAATTTCAATTTGTGACGTCACAGTCATTGGAGACAGTCTTTCGAAACTGTTTCTGCGGTCTCTGTTAGCGCGAACAACGCCGTGGTAGTAGGAAGCGGGCTATGGTAATGTTATAATGTAAAGTCTTAGCCAGCGTCCTCTCTAAGAAAATTTTAGAAAATGTTGGTTTTAGTGAGCAGGAATATGTTAAAAATTAGTTGCCAGAATTCTAAATGAATTACAAATTTCGTGAATTATTAGAATTTAGGATAAGCATAAAGTCTTATGAAATTCGAACAAAGTAGGGCCTACATATTTATATCAAATAGCTTCTCCTTGTTTTCTTGCTTTTCCAACGTTTTGGAATGTTGCAAGTGAACCAGAATTAGATTTCACTGCGCAAATGATTTGGTGGTACTGCGCAGTTTAGCATCTCAGAGGGAAATTGGACTGGTCTTAGCCTTACTTGTAGTCAAACAGAACTTATTGCAATAGCCAAACCAAACCTGGTAGGATAATGTACACGAATTGGAAGTTGATTAAAAAAGGTTAGGGAATTCTGTGTCTGGCGTAGAAATGCTTCAGCACGTGTATAAATCACTGCAGCACTGACTAGAAGTCAGCATAAAATGCAGCTAGCGCGCATTCCGTACTTAATGTGTGGCGCAAGCAAGTTACAGTTATCCCACCCTCTAAACAAGCGAAAAAAACAGTTTCACCTCGATTCAGAGAGGACGTCATTCATAACAAAACACATCGGAATTCACAATGAAAGTGAGACTTTGAATTTGAAAGCATCTTACTTTGAAATCATTGATACTACAGGGTGTCCATAAAGTCCTGCACACATTTCAAAATGTAATTGCGAAGTAACTAAAGTAGATAAAATCATACAGTTTTTTTGCAAAGTGAAGTTTGT
>JGI24159J19872_10001751_pt1 | contig 24601 bp, 15 predicted proteins | sample Ectturendosymbi4_FD_19872 | JGI IMG/M metagenome (IMG submission 19872)
AAACTTGCGTTTTTGTGAAAATCAGTTAAAAGTATCAGACATAGAAGGGAAAATGGTGTTGACACCCTAAAGCTCCACCACGACACCCTTTTAAAAACCTTTAAAAAAACACTGTCATTAATGACCTTAAATCATAAGTGTACATTTAATAGTTTGCTCTCAAGAAAAGTATGGCTTCTGTGAGTTTTTCTTTCATTGCAGACCTTTGGTATGTCTTGATGAGCGTTAGTGCCGAAAACAGACGTTCAACGTTCACTTGTGTTGGGGAAAGCACTGCTTCCAACTTAGCAGACTCTTTCACTATTTCAGGATATTGCTTTATGGCTTCCTGATTTTCCAAGTTACAGTAGCTTTCTATCTGTTTGTTCCACTTGCTGCGTCACAGAAGTCAGCCTTGAAACTCGCAAAGCTTTCATGCACTGTGGCTGAAGTGTTAGCTGTTTCCTCTAGCATACGTCGCTTTCACCTCACTTCATGGTCTTGTTGATCCATCAACTTATCAAAATAAGCTTCATCGCACGTTCCTTCTGAATCTGTCGTAGTCGAATTGGAGTCTGCATCTAGAGAAGATGCAGTAGTGGTTAAGCACAAAATCATCACGGCAAGGTCACAAAGCGCTGGTTTTGCTTCATCTTGCTGCGTTTTAGATAGGAAGATTGAATTTTTCCCAGTTCTTCAACTTGCTTCCATTGCATGTCAGACAGACTGACATATTCCTTTCCAATACGCATGCTCTTTCGCCGTTATTCTCACTCAGAACCATCTGGGCATTGTCGACTGAGCAGTGACGCGCAAAGCAGTTGTGATTACGGGTGACTGTGTGAATACCAAGCAACGCGAACTGTTCCTTGAAAGAAAGCGTTCTTCCTATGATGCTGGGTTTTTAAGCTGAAGATAGCTAAATTTGTACCAAGTAGCAATCAATGAAAATCGTGTTTCTCAGCAAGAATTCTCTGTTTCAATAAAAGATTCCAAAAAAATTGTACCATTTCAGTAGGCACGAGTTAGGACTCTTAATTTGGATGTAAAAAATGATTCAATTGAACTTGATTCAATCGGATAAAAAAATCCGACTCTGATTCCCGGTGTCCTTAGGAATCCGACTCCGGGTCCACCCAAAAACCTCCGACTTCTTGCGACTCCGACTACGCAACCCCTGTGGCGTACGCAGAACAGTTTCTTGGGGGGGGTTTCATTCAGTGGCATATGGTGGTTATTTGTATTTGGTATAAGCTGTTTGTGACGTCACAATTTTACGTCGTATCCATGTTTCCAAACCAACGTTTTGGCGAGGTTTGTTGACACAATATGAATATTCTTTCACACGTAATCTCCTTATTTTATGTATTATTGCATTGAATATAAACTATCAGCGCTCCAAGTTAGGATATTGGAGGAAACTACACTCAACGCTACGACACAGCAGTTCAAAACTGCAAAAATATCAGGCTGAGCGTAAAAAAAGGGGAGTAAAACACACTCATCACTATGTCAGAGCATTTACAACTGCAATTTTTGCATCAAGTTGACAAATGAACAAGCAAAAAGTAAACAATTGATCTCCTTTTCATAAAGTTTTTATAACACATCAAACTAAAGTGGGGGATTAACCCCAAACCTCCCCCTTACGCACGCCCTTGGCAGACAAAATAAAGACAATGGTTTCGGATAAAGTGAATTATCGTGGAACACGATCTTAAACATGCGTTGTGGACGCAGGGTATGCAAAATGTGGTGGGATGGTTTCTGGACGCAGACGATAAGCCAGATTCCCACCACAACCTAATTATTACTTTTTTGGCCCATTTACAATGTTCCTTGAAATTTGCATGCAAATTTATTCCGTGGTATTTACATTAAGTACGCGAAAACAATTAATCGCTTTTGCGAAGGTAATAAAGTTTTGTAAAATATCAAGCTCAAGGTGGGGTTTAACCCCAACCCCCCTTGCGAACGCCCTTGCGCAACCCTGATACAATTAATGCTTCTATTTACTATTATTCATAGCGCTGCGACTCTATGAAATTTGGCATAAATTTGGATAGGTTGGTCCAACGTATTGATAAAACGTTTTGGTGTCAACATTTTCAAATATTGTTTTAAGATCTACACAACCTCGTGGTTTTGAATTAAGACGTAGTTAACATTGGTTTGCCTAATTAATTCGTAATGTCGCATTATGACATAACAAAAAACGTAACTCTGCTGTGACATGATAATAAACGTAACCCTGTCATACCTAATGCAAGCACAAAACAGGCATGAAGCGGGTCACAAAACGGGGCATCATAATGAAACAACTAGGCCTACTTCTGTCATTTTCTATTATAAAAAATCATAATGAAACAACTGGGCCTACTTCTGTCATTTCTATTATTAACCTGCACATTGAAAACACTTCATGCCATGGGCGTCCGCAGGAGGGACAAAACGGGCACGTCCCCCCCGAAAATTGGGATTAAGAACCAAAAATTGAGAGAAACCTGAAGTCAGCATCTTCCGTTTAATGGATTTAATTCTTGCATTGACAGTTTATTTGCCGGTATGACACTCACACTGCAAAGAGCCAGGTTCATTATTCTGGTGTCAAGCAGCATAGGCGTAGCCTGGGGGGCCAAAGGGGCCATGAACCCCCCAAATTTTTAGAAAATATGGTCATTTTGTGCTTTGAGAAGCGTTTTTCTAAACAACATAGTGTTATTCACTTACAATCAAACATTTTGGCCCCCAAAAATTTTTGGGCTGGCTGCGCCACTGGCAAGCGGTAATGAGCTTGCATTCACTCGCGTCCGCTCTTTTTCCTGCAGACACGGGTTGAGAAACTTTCGAGCGGATTGTTCTATCGTTGGTCTTTATTGCGTAACAATACCAGGGCAACAATCTTCAAAGGTTTACTTTCAAGTAACCGTAGAAAGCATTTTGCCGCATGTGACTGTTGATCGCAGACATCCTGGCAGGTAATGCAGCGAGCGAGACAGAATGACAGGTGATAGCGAAAAGGCACGTGGTTTTCTACTGTGTGACAAAAAGGATGGGTGAATCTGTAGCAATGCTTTCACAAGTTTGAAAATCCATTGTTAGTGTGAAACTGTGTGTGTGTAAACCTGGCTTTATCTTTTCGGTCATAGACCGACTTTTTTAAATGACCGAAAACAAGTATATCGATTCGGTCATAAAGACTGAAAAGGTAGGCTAGTGAATACTTTCACGGCGAGTTTTGATAATATATGGGACTAATGACCGAACAATTTGCCTGAGTGAATAGCCTCATCAAAGTTTATTTATGCAGGCTTCTTTTCACACAGTATACAACTTCGTGTTGGAATACGTCTATGCAGGCTTGTGGTGATAGCCTATTGTGAAAATTATCTTTAATATAACGGGCTATGGCTGCCAAAGAAGTGCACTTTTTGTGACTGTTGCTCTAACTTGGGGCATTTTTTGTAGTGTAGAGAGGGTAAAGGATTTTGTGAACATCCATTTGCGTTGCATCCAGGGGCGTACTAGGGTGGGAACGCGTGGGAACGGCGTTCCCACACCCTTTTGCACTAAAGTAACGTTACTTGAAGATTTAGGTTTTTCATTTCAATTTCTACGTTTAGCGGATGGCGAAAACTAAAGGAGCTTTTTGCGTGGGAGGGGCATCTGAGCAATATTTGGTGTTAGAGTTCGGCTTTAACCTAAATCAGGGGTGTGGCGGGGCGTGAACGCGTGGTAACGGCGTTCACACACCTCTTTTTTTAGCACGACACCCCTGACTGTATCCATAGCAACCTGAAAAGGATAAGCGAAATGCCGACGTTGTCCCCCGTTGAAGAATGTCTGCGGACGCCCATGCTTCATACCAACTTATTCACATAATGAATTTATCTCTCTTATATTGCAAATTTGCAAGATAAAAATGGCATGTTTAGGAATAGCCTGAAGCAAACTGCATTTCTGTCGGCTTGACTGAAACCGCGCTGCAGTTGTATTTTAAATATGCATGAACTTTTGTCTTGTACACTTCACGAAAATTAACAAAACTATGAAAACTGAACACAAAACAAGATAGAGCGTAGAAGTAAAAATTCCCGTAATCGACGTATCTTCCCAATTAAAAAATATTCCTGTGGCAGTTGAGCATTGGCATTGCGCCAGCCAGAACGGAACCCACCAGTCTTCCACCCTCCCTCTCGGCAGCCTGCATTGAATCATTTGCTATCCAATTTAACCGAAAAAACATTGCATCAATTTAACAATTAGCATGTCAGACAAAATTTTTAATTCGATGAAAGAGATTATCTGACTCCTGTAAATGCTGAAGATTTTACTTCTGCTATAGCTCCGGTGTTTATTCGTAAATCCAATTCCTGCTCCGGCAAAAAACGTAGACTCCTTCCGGAGTCCACTCCGGCGCTCACGTTCCGTGACCAATTCTAGCTTAAATGTTCATACCTGACTTGTTGCCAGATTGCGACGAGTGCGCATGCGCGAGTTACGACGGATATTGTGAAGTTGATGTCAGCATCTGTGCAGCTAAAAATGGCAGAGTTTTCTGCAATTGCACGAACAACTACATACCTCTGCCGGACAGTGACAGATTTTGCACAGGTAAAAACTGATATGTCTTGCGCAAAACAAGCATCCCACGTAAAAAGGAGTTTCATTAAACTCTCTATTCCGTTTGGAATGTCGCGAGTGGTCGACAAGCTGATCTTACTCTGCACCGTGGGCCATGCAACTAATTCCGCAGTGAACGTCGTTCTGGTGGAGAAATATCAGCAATGCTTTGAAAATTTCTCTTGCACCCACCTACTGTGACGGTTTTGATGCCCGCGGTTGTCTGCACTGATTAAGGAAGTAATCAGTAATTCATTGTGGATTACTTGCCGAGCCGCGTCGCATTGCCTTGCCTACTCGTTTGTGTCGAACGTGAATCCCGTTCTCAGCTCGTGTTTAGTTTCCGACCGAGCGGCTATTGCGTTTATTGTCGGATTTAACTTTGTGCGTTTTCTAAGTTGATCAAAACCTAGTGAAAGGTTTTATTTGCCAGTAGGTTCAGTCGCAACACCCATTAACGCTGAACACGACGCTGGACAGGCCGAAAATACCATTTTGCAAGTTGTCGGGTGGACCTAACTGGAAGTCTCACCCAACCTACCAGCTTCAATGGCGCGCGCTCTATCCCACTGCACCACATAGAAATCCAACGCACTATTCGTTTTTCAGCTGTGGTGTGCTCTTCTGACAATCAGTGCAACGAACCTTTCGGATCCTGTGATGCAAATGCCGGCTATGGGGCGGGACAATGCACTTGCATGTTTGGATTTGATGGAATTAACTGCACCAATCGTAAGTGCCATACGTAACATATGTTGGAATCGCTGTTTAGACTGCGATTTCAAAAGAAGTGAAGTTCTATTTCGCAAAAACTACATTTTTCAAAATTTATGAGACGTGCTGGAAAAAACTAGGCACATGTTACTTGATGAAACTCCGGCGAAGACTATTCACAACGTACAAACAGCTAACTTTTAAGACTTTGTCCAACTATTTCAACAGCAAATGTGTAAAATAGAGATTGATCTATAATTACTGCATCAATCTAAGAACGAGAAGCTGTTTTTCAGACTTGACTTTCAGTGTTTTGATGAAAATTACGCTGTTGAAATAGTTCTTTAAAAAAGTGCGTAATTTTTGATATATCGTCACCATTGGTGTAACCTATGGAAATGCTATAGCTTCTTCCAAGGGTGTGCGGAGTCTGAAATTTTTGACTCCGACTCCACTCCTGCTTCGGGTGAATATACTCCGACTCCACTCCGAAACATTTTTACGTTTTGGATTCCGACTCCTGCTTAAACTCCAAAGTGAATGCCATAAACGTTTGGCAGTGTCTAAAAGACCATATCCGGTTTTCGCTTTGAAAAGACTAAAAAAACGTATCAAACGAAATTGCTGACCTCTGTGACCTCTTCTTTACATGCCAGCTGCTTCTAAGATTAAAGGATTAAAGTGGCTATTAATATTTTGTAACCTTATACCCTAAACCCTAACCCTAAATCCCAACTGTTAACCTTAACCGTGAACCCTAGACCCTCTCCTCAGACACTAACCCTAAACCTTAACCTTAAACACTGACAAAAAACCCTAACCCTGCTAAACCTAAACCTCGACCAAAAGCTTAATTGTAAACCCTTGTCTGCTTTTCGAAATGTACATCACAAAGGGTCCAAAAAATTTGACATTCAATCTTGTGTAAGTACATCAAAAGAAAAATCCAATACAACAAACGAGTGATTCGAACTGACAATTGTCTAATAACTTCCCACTCGACCATATTGACATTGACAGTAGTGTGAATTTCTCCAGCTCAATTTTATATCTGGCAGAAAACCGGATGTGGGATACGGTATTTTTGTCCTTAGAGACGGGAAACTGGTACGGTTGTTGAGACATCACCTGAACTTTTTATGTGAGCTGAATTTTTATAGCCAATAGATTTTCAACGTATCACAATGAACAAGAAATTGTCCAAATCTTTACACACATGGAACTCACCAACTTAACCTTACTTACATCCAGGTTGTATCAAAGTTTTTGGACTTTCTGTGAAGCAGTTTTGCACATTTGAAGTTTACATAATGACATGCTTTGTAAAACAAACAACCTGCAATAATAATAAGCAATAATAAGCAAACTATCCTCATATTCAAAAGATGACTCCGGCTCCGGCCCATAATAAAAACAACTCCGATTCCACTCTCATTTTCGAAATTCATTAAGACCCCGGCTGGAGTCCACTCCTACACTCCGGCTTCTGTGCACCACTGGCTTCTTCATTAAAACAACTATGCAGGAAATTCTAAACGGCATGTTGCTTCCTATTATCAAGCCTACTCAGAACGCAACCGCGCCGCTACATAATTAAAGCAATTTGAAAAGAGTGTTTGCAAAATGTTTTTGCAAAAAATGACGAAGCCGTTACACAAAAGTTGGGGTAGCTTTTATCACGAAAAAGGTAACAAGTGTTCGATCCTGCATTGCGAAACCTTGATTCATGGAATTCAGCTGCAAAACTTCGATCTGGTGCATTTTTCTAGCGTCGTTTGTTGCAGCAGTTCGGCACTGCTCAGCACTGTAAACAAAAGAACAGGAAAACTAAAACTTCTGGTATATAACGTATATTTTGTAGTTGATTTACCGATTTCAGGAGTTTGAGTCTAAGCCGAGAACAGTAGAAGCTTGAGGAAAACCTTTATTTCAGTTGTTAAACAATTATAGTGCAAACCATAGACCATAGACTTGCAAATGAAATGAACACTGCGGTATGTAACTTAACCTTAATGATACACTGATGTCAAGTCCCTAACTCCAGTGTCCGCAGTAAGCTAGCGATTTTCTGTCTATCTGTCAAGTGGGAAAAATCGCGGCAGTTTTCTTCTAAAGGTACCTCGAACATGTTTCAGCCAGACCATTAGTAGACACGCACATTCCGCAATTTGTTTGAACAGTCGATAACATTTGAATTGCTTGCATTTAATAAGTATAATGCTGATCAAAATTTTCAGCGTGGTTGTTCGTGGTCATCATAGTCGGCCCTGCAATAGTCCTAATCCTGGCTGGTCTCCTGTCCGCCTACTGTATTAAGAGACGTCGAAAACCTTCCCGGGCTATTGAAGAGTGGATGGTAAGTTTGCAATCGTGAATTGCCATAATTTTGTAGAAAAAGAAAAATTGGATAAAATATTCCGAGCTGCAGTCGTTGCGATGCTTTTTTGATCTCGCTGATATTTTGGCGATTTAATGTACGGTTAAAAACGCAAGCGGATTCAATGAAAACGCATGAAGTTTTAAAAAAATGTGTGCAGCCGTGGCTTCACCAGCAAGCTCAAATAGACATTGGTCTACGCTCAACCTTGTTTCCGCATTCATTTCAGGACTTGTCTCAACCAATTCCACGAGCAAAATTGTCAGACCCCACTCCCTGGCATGTAAGTAGCTTATTTTTTGAAATTCTATATCTGAAGTTTATTGTGCCGAAGCGCAAAGTGTGACAAACAGAAAACCACCTGGACAAACTTTGCTCATGCAGCGCGTTATTTTTCAGGTTATTGAGAATGAAAGACTGGCCTGCATGATCTCGCCCCGCGGTCAAAGACAGGTACGAATAAACGCTTTGTTTTCCCTACATTGACAGCGCCAAAATTCGCAAATACAGTATTTGTATTGGCAAATTGAAATTAAGGAGCCTATGCCTTGTCTAATTTCAGTAAATTGAAACGTTTTGTGACGAAAATACTCTGGAACTAATGTTTTAAATGTACAGCAGATTATCATCCAGATCTAATGCCAGATGGCTAAAGAGCTACATGCACAGACCAAAACTGACAAACTCCAAATAATAATGATTGTGTGTAACGGAGACACAAGATTTAGGTTGAAAAATTTAGCCAGGTTTACTCTGGGTCGGGGTTCATGCCTCTTTGGCGTACCCCTTGGTGTGAGTTATTGAGGTATGTGCTCTTTCTGAACTTCGTAAAACATTAACTTTTCTGAAGTATAGCGAAGGACGCAAAGATCGGCGTCGCATCAGCCTCCGCTTGGTGTTTTTATCGATTGGTGTTTTTATCAAAAAGCACCTTTGTACATTGACCCGAAGCGGATGTGCATCACGGTAACCCGGATTAGTTGGCAACCATGGTTTTGTTCAGCCGCAGTCCCTATAATATTGTAGTAGGAATACAAACTTTAGATTTTATATTCGTGAGTTCATGCTGAACATATATTGACCAACGTTTGCACAAACGAGTAAAAGCGTTTATGTGTTTGCAGTTGCTGTATGCATACACCTAGTTTTTGTAATTTCAGGATATTTCAGTTTTTGATATTAGATTTGATTCAGAGTTTTTAAGGTACATCAAGACAAATTCACAAAATATTGAATTTTTGTAATTTCTTGGAAAACGTTTAGGATTTCCTATGGTCCTTTCATTAGAAAGTGTTAAGCAGAATATTTAACGAAGAGGGAAAAAGAAGAAAAAACTTTCAGACAGACCAAGTTCATACAAAATGCTGAGACACCTCAGTGCGTTAGACAGCCTGTTTGTGCATGTCGCTTTTAACACTCCTTTCTATAATAAACTACAAGATTTTGTTACTTTTTCTTTTCAGCAAATATAGTATGACTTCAACCGTAGATACAAAATGTGCTGCAAATACGTTCGCATACATTGTGCGGATAAAATCTGCGAATAAAAACACAATTTACTTTATGCCTTGCTTATTTTACCTAAACTTGTACCTTTGATTGGCTGTTGAACATCTCTTGCAAACGAATTTATCTTCTTCCACACGCATTCAGTATCTTCTTTCAAGCGTATGCTCCTTTTTTGCGCAAACATGCTAGTACATCACGAATTTGCAAGATCTTTCGTTTGTAACATATTTCTAGATTTCCAACATTGCATAGTAAGTAGAAACTTTCTCTAAAAATTAGAGAATTTTATACCCACCAAGATTATGTACTCGTGGGGAGATTTTTTAAGTTAACAATACGAAAAATTAGGTTGACGTGACTAATGCATAAAGGAGGTTTCCGTGGGCTTGATGTGGGTCTGTCACTACTCTCCTTAATCACAGAAATTGCCTTAAAAAGGATTAAGCTTACACGCAGAATGCTTTCTAACAGCTAAACGCCGTTTTGTGTGTTATCAAAGGGCTTCATAAATATTTTACCCATTGCTGAGGGTAAGAAAATATCGAAGAGATGTTGGATTTGTCTCTAATTAAATAAATTACATTGGCAACTTAAAGACCGACAGTTTAAAAGTATATTATCTTATGCAGCCGAACAGCAAAAACACAATTTATGCCAAAACATAAATGTTTTTTGGGTAGCGATGGTAAGTTTTCATATTCAAACTTCATGACATAACGTCGAATGCTGTGGACACTGCAAAAGCAGTTAATTGCCTAAGCCCACCAAAACCTCCCCACCGTGGCGACGGAACTGTACGAATGAGACATTAATGTATAAAGCTGCCCGCAGATTGACCACATGAGGACATTACATAAAACGAAAGTTTTTAAACTACATACTTACGATGAAAGCGAGAACCTGATTTCTGTGCGATATACAAAAACCAAATATTTCAAAAGAAACAAACTACTCAGTAAAAAATTACTATGGAGCATAAAACTGGGATAGTCTTAACAGTTTGATCAGAACCTTCCTGAGTTCTTCGTACATTTTTGAAGGTTTTTTTAGTGTTGATAAAAAATTACTACGAAATATTTTCCTTTAGCAGCAGGCGATGTTTAATAAACTATAGTTTGACGTTTTATGTGAGTGTGTGAAGTTGTATAAACGACCGACTCTGGACATTCTAAACAACGTTTTTGTTGACAGCGGAGTGAGGGCCTTTGAAAGAAAACGTCTATCCGTGACAAGTTCAGCAGCAGATCAACAAACTTTCTTCCGCTATGGAGCATCATGTCTGCGTGTGTGCTGCACATACTTTACCTTGCATCGGATGTTTGAACCAGTCTTCCACGCTGCGGCGAATGGAAACACTGAACAAGTTATTGTGCGCAATGACGAACAGCATCTAATGTAATTTTCCCCTTAAAAAATTATCTAAATAGAAAGGCGCTGAAGCCAACTATAACCGCACAACCCTAATTTAAACCTACCAAAGCAATTATTGCCTTGGTAAGGAGTTTCCTGCTTTGGATATTTCGCTAGATGTACTTTTTGGGGAATTACGGAAAAATTTTTAAAGACAGCAAGTTAGGGATTTCTAAAGCTTAAAATTTTAGATAGATAGCTTAAAACCCTGAGGTTTTATATAACTTCCCAAAGCATCTCCGCCCCGACTCGTCTGCTACATTTGATGAGCATCAGCCTCAAGGAAAACTGCCTTCTGATTTACTTCGCTCTCAAAAAACACCGAAAGACAGTTAGATGTTCATCACGCTACCAATAACAAATTTACTTTGTCCTTCTAGGCAACACTAAAATGAGCAGCTTGGAGCGTTTAAAAGTATTTAGCCTACAAGTTATCGTTCACTAACTATACAGTGGAATGGAGGCCACCATCCTTTGCAGAAAATTAAAAAGCATGAAACAGGCAGTGCTATCTTGGATCAACGGAATTTTTCTCCAAAAATTTGTTGAGCTAGATTGACTCTCAGGAAAGCTTTCAAAGCTTGAATGATTTGCAGTTATAAATAAAACTTTGCATTAAATATGCAAGTTTCAGAAAAACTACACTGCATTTGTTGCGAAATATGGTTGTGTTTTGCTTTACAGTATATGCTTCGTGCTAAACATGGCCGTCCTCAGAAATTTTTCCAGGGGGGGCAACGTCGACATATTGCTTATCTTTTTCAGGTTGCTGACGATGCAACGCAAATGGACGTTCAAAAAGCGCTTTACCCTTTCTACACCACAAAGAAAATTACCCATGATACGACAGCATTCACAAAAATGCGCTTCGTTGGCAGTAATAGCCAGGTGCATTACGATAATTTACACCAGGGTGCACAACCTTTTCGCTATTGCCGATCGCATTACGTTTATCTTTATGAATTGCGGCCGCCACAGATTGCTTCTACGCGTTTGTTTGACTGTCTTTCTTCTAAGCATGCTCGTACAGTAGACCAGGGGCCTCAAACACCCAGGTCGCATTTCGCCCCCGAAGGCATTTTGTGCGGCCCGCGATGCGTTTTGGGAATATTCATATAAGCAACATTTAAGTTATTTAGTTTATTCACCGGTATTTAAAAGTGCTCGGCCAGCGAGTGAACAAGTTCCTTTCAACTGAATGTGCAGTAGAGGCGGCTAGAGATGATTTGCCTATTACTCTCGATACCTTTCGCAGGAAATAAGGAAATAAAAGCTGTTTCTAGTGAAGTTCAGGTACAGCCATTGTTGCGTCAGCGTAGCAATGCGGCAATGGACGTAGTCAGGGGGCAGGGGGCATTCCCCCCGAATTTTTAGCATATCTAGTCATTTTGCGCTTTGACAAGCGGCATCCCTAACAAAAATACTGTTGCTCGTGGCAGCTTGCCTAAAGACAAACCTTTTGGCCCCCCAAAATTGTGGGCTGGCTACGCCACTGAATGCGATCCTCGGGTTATTGTATAGGTCCTCATTTGGCCCTCAGAGCAGTTTGAGACACCAGCAGTAGACAAAGAGCTTTTATTGCACCGCAGCCATAACTTAAATATTAAACTACATGTGCACGACAGCATACATTTTTGTCACACCTGCGGTTGTGCACCCTGCAGGGATGCCTGAGAACGGAGGCATTGCCCCTTACCTTTCAAAAGGGGGGCAACGGAGGCGGAGGTGCCTTTTCATAACAGTATAGGTAACTTCATGGTTTATCAAGATCGACTTGAAACAAATTTATTGCAGCTATTCACACACCCAGAAAATTCAGAATGGTTTTATATAATATCTGTTGTTATTTATGATTTTCCATTGCCCATAACTCTTTTACTGCGTCCCCCGCTTCTCCGGCGTCCCTGCATCCCTGATTTGCACAATACAGTCTATCTGCAGATTTTCAAAGCAGGGGTACTTCTTTCCAAAGAAACATTTAGATTGGTCTTTAACGAAAGTCCAGGTTATGATTTTATTTTACTTGGCAAGATTTGTCCGCGTCACTTACAAACAAGAGCTACAAATGTCTGGGTCCTTGCCCAAAGCGATCAATCACCATTTCATTAAAACCTTGCTTGTCTTCTGATTTTTTCACGATGAACGCTTATCATACATCAACCGCACAAGCGTTCAGTCTCACACTAACAATGGATTTTTCTAACTTGTCGGGTCATTGCTGCAGATTCACTCATGCTTAATTCTTTTCACCCAGTATAAAACTGCGTGGCTTACTGCTATCAGCAGTCACTGTCTCGTTGAATTACCTGCCATGATGTATTGACTGCGTCCAACAGTGTCATGAGGCAAAACTCTACTACCGCAACTTTAAGTCAAACTTTGAGAATTTGTTGCCATGTTATTGTTACGCAATAAAGGCCAACAGTCGAACAAACCGCTCGCAAGTTTCGTAACCTGCCTCTGCAGGCAAAGGAGCGGACATGAGTGAATTGCAAGCTTACCACTGCATGACACCAGAACAGTGAACCTGGCTCTTGTGCAGTGTGAGTGTCATACCGGCAAATAAACTGCCATTGCAAGAATTAAATTAATTAACTTGAATTAAGCTGCTGACTTCAGGTTTTCCAGAAAATTTTTGGTCTTAGTCACAATTTCCAGGGGGGACATGTGCCCGTTTTCCCCCCCACTGCGGACGCCCATGGTTCTAAACTTTGAGGCTCTCTTTATGCGCTGACAAAAGTACAATGGGACTGACGATCCATCCAAGAGTACTGTAGGTAGAGTTTATTTTGTTAAAACCGTCTCATTTCTAATGGAACGTAGTTTTTTTGTTTGACAATTAAGTTGATTTGCTTATGTCATGAACCAGTGTTTCGAAGCAAATTTTTCTGCTTGCTCTTTGCTGCAACAGACGTTAGCCAAACAGCTGACTTGTGCCTACGTATGATCAAAAATATTATGCAAGCCTTTCAATATCAAAAAAATGAGCATGTTTTTATTGCTGGCTTTAAGCAAGATTTTTGCATGAAAAGTTCCACAAACAATCATTTCCCAATAAACTGTCTATTTATGCTTGTTTGAACTTCTAGCTGCAGCATGAATGTACGTATACTTTCATCCAGGGCCGGTCTTAGCAAGTGCGGGGCCCGATTGGAAGCACTTTTGCGGGGCCCCACTCAGAGGAGTGTACAGAAATTTTTGAGTGGTGCATCAAGTCATAATGATATAAATCGGTGATGTTAAAGAGAGAGTCCTGATCGGGCAGAAAATTCCTTTTTCCGGATGCCATGGTCACTGTAATGGTTATATAAATCCTGAGGGCAATAAACAAATTAGGGAAAGAGGTGTTCCTGTTGATTTGTGCCAGAAATTCAAACAATTTCACGGGTTTTCGAATCTCGGTTGTGGAATTGGTTTAATGCTTTCATTTGCTCACAAAGCATATGCGCCTGTGCTTTACTTTTCAACGAACAGTTATTTTTGCACACCTGTAATAGCCATTTAGTTGGCATAATTAAAACTAGGTGTATGTCAAAGGCTTTCGCCAAGCTAAGTTGCGTCATCAGACTTGTACGAGAGGAAAAATGAATAACGCTGAGCAGCACACATTTGCAAATCTAAACTTACCTTTCAGAAGACAAGTGGCATTAAACTATTGAAACAGCAACAACTATCGAACCGTATCTTGCAGCAAGTATTGGAACGTGACCTGCTGAAATACGCTTACAACTGAAACACAAAACAACTTCAAAACCTAAACCCTCTCTGCCTTCAACAGGTGCTATTGAAAAAATTGGTCTACACATTGCCGGATAACAATGACTTCTGTTACGATTACAGAATGAAACATGATGATTAAGGGCTTTAAAAACGGCGCAGTTCAGTTTGATTTGATTTTCGTTGGCAATGGCCCCACACTTTAAAAATACTGCAGGCCCCGAGCCGCACTACACAAACAGCTTCGGCACAAAGTGTAAGTTTGCGTAGATGAGGCCCCCTTCGGCGCGGGGCCCGATTGGAAGCAATCGGCTAAAGGCCGGCCCTGCTTTCATCATTTGTGACTCCACCCCTGATGCGATCTGAAACCAAGTCAGATCAAACACTGAATTTGGGCACTTTTGTTGACAAGTTGCTACAAAGTTACAAACTGCTCATCATTCGGACAATAGTATTCTAGTTTCCAACACGTACTACTTTGAAATATAGATTACTCATAAAGATGGCTTTTCTATGCTATTCAGTGTTTTAGGGTGAAAACCAAGTCGCACTGCCGCATTCTCCTTAAAAACACTTTTTAGGGGTCGGCGTTTTGGCGACGACTATTTGGCGCCGAACGGTTTTGGCGCCACTATACGCGAAAATGAAAGGAAGGTTTTTTAATGTTAAGAAAAGCACTTCGTATTTCGTAAATCCTGAAATACAGAAATACGCTCAATCTTATCTCAAGACAAACGCGTATGTTGCCTAATAAAAACAGTTGTCTGCTTGAATAACATCTGAGCAAGATAGAAACATAAAGTTCTGGAAGCAACGATGTATGGGCAATAGTAATCAAGCAGATACGCGCTAGCGCCAAAATAGCTCAGCGCCAAATGGCCGGCGCCTAATAGTTGTCGCCAAAACGGCGGTGCCAAACGGCCCCATTCCGCTTAAAAACTGTTTTCGAAACAGATAAAATCGCGTACTATCTTATAAATTCTTCCCTGGTTTGCTTTGATTATGAAATATATGCAAGAACTGTTCCTAGTTTTCACCAGACTCCACAGGGATCGGAAAATGACCGAAAAATGTTGTGTTGGAACTAGTCGTCAGTCTGTCTTCCCACGTTTCTGCTGAGAGAAGTTTATGAAGCAAATAGGACCAAAAACATTGTCGGCCCTGTCCCGTTAAGACAAGTGACAGCGCAAAATAAAGCTCCTTTGTTTCATGAGGTGCAGTGATTTCTGCATGTCTGCGCTTATGACTCAGTGTATGGCGTTTCTCACACAAATGTGCCCGNGGCAAAACTTTATAGTGGTGCCTCCTTAAAATGGTATGAAAATTGCGCAATTGGCCTGTACAAANATATTACATGAGCTGTGACTACCGCGAATTGCGCAAAATTAATCAGTACTAACGCGCGCGTGCGGCCAAACCGCATTTGGGCTTTGGACAGAGGAGCCCATTCGAAAAATTTGCGGAAGTCTCCTCCATCAGCTATCCACAAGTGGGTTCCCTACTTTGCGCCCGATAAGCAGCTAGTTTGTGCCCAGAAGGATTCTGCTGCAACTGCGCTGTAACAACGCACTGTGTATCATGAACACTTTTTTTCAACACAGAGATTTGCACACGCGGCTTAGACCTGCGGTGCAGAGATTCGTTAGATTCAGTGACGTGTAGTGGTCATTGTTACTGGCTGTGCGCTACTTGTGACGCCGCAATATGACGTCATCTTAACGTTTCCAAACCAACGTTTTAACGAAGTTTTTGACACAATATGCATGCTATTCTAAACGAAATCTCTTCAATCGCTATTGTACAATTTTATGTGTCATTGCATTTACTACAAGCTATCAACGCTCCAAGTTAGGATAACAGAACAAAATACACTCAACCCTGCGACGGAGCAGTTCATAACTGCGAAAACATATCGGGCTGCGCGTTAAATCAGGGGAATAAAACTTCACGACGAAGTGCGTAACTGCAGAATTGGCAAGGCCCTGAATGTCGAGCCACTTCCCTCAACTAAAATTGTTCGGCTATTATGTGATGATAATGCCTCTCACAAGGAATGGCGAGACGAGTCCATCTAGCTAGTTAGATCCACGAGAAAGCGGCTCAGAGGAGCATTGTGGGGGCCAGTCGCCAGCCCAGGTCCCTTGGCAGTGGCGTAGCCAGCCCAAAAATTGGGGAGGGCCAAAATGTTTGATTTTAGGCGAATAACACTATTTTGCTTAGAAAAAGGCCTCTCAAAGCACAAAATGCTTATTTTTCAAAAAATTTGGAGGAGGCCATGGCCTCTTTGGCCCCTCCCTGGCTACACCTATGTCCCTTGGGGGCAGTTATGTTTGAAGAAGTGCGCGGGAAGTGAAACGTTTTTTGCATATTTTTAACTACGTGCAGGACATTTAGCAAAATGCATTATTTTTAAATAAAAACCCATGCTACCAGCCTCACAATAAGTTGCTTCAAGTTCCAATGTCATTCAAATTTGCAGCTGCAGTTGATATTGTCATCCACAAAATTTAGATAAAAGGTAGGTTTCAGTCCAATTTCATTTGTACTCGCTTTCTGCACTCTATTTGGAATGTCACGAGTGTTCCGCTGTGCTTATCTCCGCCTGCTTGCGCCATTGGCCATGCTACTATTTTCACAGTGGATGCTGCATTGATGGCGAATCAGTAGCAGCACTGCGACTGAACCGTTTCCTTGCGCCCGCCCATAAATGCCGAGCACGAAGTTGTACTGGCCACGGCCTACATTTATCATTCTTCAAGTCGTCGGTATGACCAAGCCGGGGATCGATCTCAGCCTACCAGCTTTGGTTGCGCGTATTCAAACAATGGTACCACTTATCCAGTAGAATGGTCTTTTGTGAATCAGCTACGAAATAGCAGAAACGCACTAAAGAAAAATTAACCAAACATTAAAGGGCAGAAAAATTGATTGCGTCTTACTAAAAACAAATGAGAAATACAAGCGAGGCCTTTCGAATTCAGCTAATGAGTGTGAAGTATTGAAGCACAAAGGGACGCCGAAAGACCATATGAGTCAACTTCTCAGCCAGTCCTATTGTTGACATAAATAAGCCTGCAATTAAGGACGAAATCTGCTTGCACAGTACAAGAAATTTGGAACTGTCAGTCAGTCGTGCTTTTACCGAATATTACAAATGAAATGCCCGTTATAATCGCATCAACTCTGCTGAAACTACCCAATTAACATAAAAGACGCGAATTTTACAACAGTTTCTTTTATAACTTTGCAGTAAACTGTTTGCAACGCAGAAAACAGTTAGTCAATCACAACTTGTTGCAGACGTGTACAGAAAAAACAGTGAAGGTCGCCACGGCCAGCCAATGTCAGTCAGGATAGAATATCACATCGTGACTGTGCGCTGGAGCAGTTTCCGAGGAAATCCACAAGACGTTTGTCCCAAGCGACAGATCTTTCAAGGAGTTCAATCATGCGCATGATGCAGCAGGATTCTCTCCTGTTTTTGTATAAGATACAGATTTACTGCTTCAGACCGATTCAAATAAGGATGAGAGACGTGGCTTTGGGCAAACCATCAGTCAGCGAATCGAAGACCATCCTGATTTCTTGGACTTCGTTTTTTCAGAGACGAGGCAAACTTCCACTTTAGTGGTCACGTGAAGAAATAGAATATGCGCTTTAAGGCTAAGGCCCAGCCTCATGAGCATCAGTATCGCCGACTTCGTATGAAGAAAGTGACTGTAAGGTGCGTGTTGGGTCGTCATGACATTGTCGGGCCATACTGTTTCGAAGATACTGATGGACGTCCAGTAACTGTGGACAGTGAACACAGAGCGATCCATTAAGCTAATGAGAAACAAATGCAACCCAGCACTGAGGTGGTAGTGAGGAGTGGACATGAAAACTGTGATTTATCAGCAGGATGTAGCAACACCGCATTGCTCTATTGTTTCACTTGAATACCTCCACCGTTACTTCCCTGGAGACAGACTTATCTCCCGTCGTACGGACCACCCTTGGCTTACCTATTCTCCAGACCTAACCCCTATGAATTATTTTCTGTGCGGATATCTAAAATGTCTATGCTAACAATCCTCAAACTATTGATGCGCTCAAGAATAGCCGTTTCCAGAGGGAGTGCAGAATTCCCGTGAAGTCTTGGACAGGGTCATGACAAACATTAATATGCGAGTAGCCAAAGTGATTCAGCGCCAAGGAACGTGGATCGAGAACATTATGAAACTATTGAGCTGTGCTCGCAAAATGATGGTGTATGAGGAAAAATCTTACACTACGCAAATCTTGCATATGTCTGTAAGAAAACACTATGAAAAAATACTGCAAAGTTTTCCTTTCAATACAAAATGCTGCTTTATCAAAAATGGATACAGCTGTTTGGACCACCCTGTATAACACTTATGTTGTTGAAATTAAGAAATATTTGTGCAGTGAGCATGACAGAGAGGCTGTGATAGGTTAGCCACTATTAAGTGTTTGCTAATTCGTTATTTGTTATTTGTTTCGCAACAGCTCGGGAGTTTGATCCTTTAAAATTCGGGCGCCGTTGGCTTAAACCCTCTGCGAAACGCAAAACCACCATCGTGGCTCGGACTGTGTCCGGTCATAACTTTCCGACAGATAGAGTTAGAGAGCTGTTCAAATCTTTAAAGAAACAGAAAGTCTCCGAGCCTCGATTTTAAAAAAACGGGCACTTTGGGTTTGAACTTTTTTGGTGTGACATCACGACTGTTTGAGGTCAGGGGATTTTGATGACGTCATCAGGGCGTGAGAAATTAATTCAAGTGGCAATTTATTTGTTTTCCTTTTTGAATAAAATCCGCATCTTCAGAGCCCTTGGGCATCTATCGTTAGTGGTTGACAAGTTATGGCCAAAAAACGAATTAATTAATTAATCTAAGTAGGGGATTAAAATCTTTATGTGTCTGGTAATCGATCAGGTCGTTAATTCCGGGGGTCAATATTCACCCAAAATCTGGATCGTTTTATTACCGTCATCAGAAGTTTTCAGTTCCTCGTTCTTGTTCAAATACACTATCATGAAAAACAAAAGAAAATCGCATTATTCATGGAACGCAATGCTTTTCTCGCCAAATATTAAGTTTTGCATCTATGTCAAAAGGTACAATTGTCACATGCAAAAGTCGATGTCAGCGCCAAATCGAACTTGTGGTACAGGTTCGTGCTAACAGGTCATCACAGTGAATTACAGCGGAAGACATTTTCTTAGACTGTTTCTCGAACAAAGGTGAACAGTGAACATTACATTTCAGTGCAGTCACTTTGTCGATATACAATTCACTAACGCCAAACATTGCATTTTGGAGAACACAGTCATTCCGCGCCGTCCCACACCAGCGTCAACAGTCTAAGATTCACTAGGTGTTTTCATTCATACGAAAGGACAGAAAGTATCAGGCGTCCCTAATATTTACTGCGATTTGACGATTGTATGAGATTTTTCACGTAACTAACAAGAAAGTTTGCTCTCTTAAGTTTTGCTAAGTGCAGCATGCAGATAATACGACAATGAGCACATAGACATGTCAGAATAATTGCACAGCCATATGGTTACGTCATTCACAATGGAAGAAAGTGAAGCTATATTTAAAAGTGCACTATGTTACACATGATGGCTCACAGAAGTCTTCCGCAAAAAATCTGGCTGCAGTTTATTAAAACAGGAATACTGTATTAATTTCGCTCAAATGAGCATCGTCAGTTCCACAAAATAAAAGGTAAAAACGTAAAAGCTGCAAGGCAATGAATTAAAACAGTAAGTCAATGAACTGAAATAGTAGGTCACTCAAAAACTGACGAGTTACAAATCAGCATGTTATCACGCAAAGTGTTCTGAACGCAGACCTCACTGCACGCAGCAAAATCCCGAACTAACACCAGTGATAAAGTGCATCACGGTACCAGCGTCAGGAATCGGGAAGCAAGTCACATCCCTGCTGCAATTAGATTAGAAAATATCAGTCACAACGCAGAGCGAGAAATCACATATCAGGATAAAAGGCAATGAACAACAACGCAACTACTTGGTAAGGGGCAAAATCATTTTTTAAATATTAATTTCCGCGTCGATTTTGTGAAACCATTTATCTTCACACGCCTCGAGATGGCTAGCTTTGGGTTGTTCCACAAAGGCAACTTTAAAACATTGCGAAATGGGTGGGTTTTCTGTCAAATAATGGTATTTGTACAAATGCTTTAATAGAGTTGCTTCATCATTATCAGCATTCTAAGGAGCTTTCATTCTGAGGAGCTTTCTATTTACACGCATTGATATTGTCATCTTGGTGATTAAGAAGGTTTTGTTGCATCTTGCGTTATTGGTCTTATTTATGAGACATAAAACTGTACTTTCGCTGCAACAAATGAGCCAATGAACTTCATAACGCAAACAGTGGAAGACCAAGGGGAAGGGCCGGATTTACCAATAGGCTTAAGCCTTGGGCCTCAAGATCCAAGGGGGACTCCAGAACACTGTGGTACGCAATGCAATTGCCAGTATATGATGAGTTCGATAAATATTCGTCAAAATTTTATGTTTTAATTATTCATGAAATTTAGTTTTCTTCAAATAATCAGATTCCGTGTTGATAACGCGAACGCCAGGGTTATCCGAGTTTCCATGAATCTCAGTATGACCGCTGTTCAAGTCTCTTGCCGACTATTGCGTCGTCATACCCAAAGCACTTTGACTGCGTCCTGTGTTTGGTGAATCGTACCGATTGCTGCGTGTAAATTAAGCGAAAGAATTTGTGGTTGTTTGTGTTTGAAATGCACGTGATCAAAGCTTAAGGTTGTGCTGCAGATAAGAGCTATTTTTAGGATTATAGCAGCATTATCCTACAATAAAAATGTAGTTGCCTTTTCTGAGCTTGAGCAATACAGTAGTTTTGTTAGCGTTTCTATTACGTAAAGCTCGTTTGGTATTTTTAGATGTGATTTTGTTCCATTTCAATTTTCTTTAGCAAAGTTATTCAGAAATCATATTGCTATTGAGTACTTGCGCAAGTTTGTACTGCTCCCATGCTAAGCGAATCGAAGAAGATCTTAATGAGCTTGAATAGCAAGCAAAAGTCACTTTGCCAACTGACAACCACAGAACTCTACCCAAAGAGACAAAGAAAAGGAAAACAGCAAGAAAATGACAAAGGCGCATTGGGGGCTGATGCCTTAGATCAGTGGTTCTTAGTTTATCCAACCATGCGGATTGCGGACCCTTATTTCTTAGCTTGACTGTCACTAACTTCTTAGGAGATAGGTCTTTTCTGCCATCCAAAAGAATTAAAAATGATTGAAAGGGTGGCAATGTTCCAGGGGAGGTTGTCCACTCTAAGAATTCGGTGCATTAAAAGTAACAAACTAAGGCAAACAAATTTTATTGAATTACTAGATGATTTTGTTATGAAGAAGGCCAGGACAAAACCTATTTCATTGTTTACTGTGCTATGTTCAGCCTTACTTGATTCGATGATTGTAGCTTTTCATACGTATTTCAGTCATGACAGCGTAAGGGAAATTTAAACCAATCCCTTCGCCACGAAGGAGCATTGGTGGGCTCAGCCCCTCCAAATTCAAACATGAAACACTATCAATCAGTGCATATTTTATCAAAATTGCAGAATGTCAAGCCCCTCTGCAAATGTAAAGCCCCCTATTGAAGACTTTCTGGCGACGGTTTCGTTGCGTTTGATTCTTAGCGGTCTGAAAAAGTAACAATCACTCGAATCGTGAACCTAGCATTTGCAACCATTTGCGTGCGTTTTACTCGACGTGTTGTGCTCGTGTGTATGTATTTCTACAGCCATGGTAAGCGAGTCGCAACGTGGTCCTCACGTTGAGCTTTAACATCTTTATGCCGCCACACGTATGTGCAATGTGTTTGTTTTTTTGAGCAAAGATAAGCAAAAACTGATGTGAAACTTATAAAAACGTAGGCCGTGTGTTTTGACAGATGTTTAACCGCGACGTTTTCAGTTTGTTTGCCTGCAAAAATCAATAATCTAGTTCCTGCCAGTCAAGCACGATTTCAACACTTCCGTGTCATAGAAGAAAGTTTTTGCGTGGAAAGCAGCAACAAGCGCAGTGATCGCGTGGGGCACTCTAGTAACAATTTGGCATTTTTTATTGAGCTTACTTTTAGAGTGTTAATATCGTCATTTTCGGCTTTGCGCACATTGATTAAACGCTTTTCTTTGCGCACATTGATTAAATTTTTTCCTCGTAACAGTGGGAGAGAAGCCCTCACAAATGGATTAGCCTAGCTCTAGGGCCTCGCATCAGCTAATTCCGGCCCTGCCAAGCGGCCCCGCGAAATATTACCACATATCAGAAGTTTCTATTTTGTTCACTTCACAGTTGAAATTAAATTGATACCAGAATGAAAATACGGCGATTCGAAGGCAGGCTTTCTGCAGAGTCCGTTTTTCGAAACTTGCCCTATTAGAAGATTGCATAATTCACACAGCAAGTGTTTCTCAGGTTCTGCAAACTCGCGACGCAAGTAGGCTCACCGAAAAGTTTTCGGTCCGGCGATAGCGCTGTAGCAGAATTCCCACCTCTCAATTGGAAGGTTGAGTGTTCGACCCACAGCCCCTGAGTTAATCGCCATAGCGCTCTTTGAGCAAGGGCGTTCACCTCAACCACCCGACAAAAGTCATCATCCAGGCTCCGGCCTACCGCGCACTGAGGATAAATAAAACTGTCACATTGCATGCGGCCAAAAAATAAAACGTTTTACATCACAGATCAATCATCAAACGCGATGTCTTCATGTCACAAAGCTTTCGCTGTGGTTTGCACGAGTTCAGAGCGTTCAAAACAATATCTAGAATTCCACGCTGGTACGCATAACTGCATTACTATTAGGAATATAATTTTAACAACCTCCAATAAATTATTACATATTGTGCCCTGCCTCACATTTCTGTCAGTTGCTAAATCAGTCTTTGCTCCGATCCTCACATGTGGTCATGAATCTTGGGCAATCACTGAAAGAGTGCTATCTCAAGTACAAGCAGTAGAGATGAGATTTTTGCCAAGAGTTCACGGCGTGACACTTTGCGACAAAGTGCGCAACTGTGAAATTCTTCAATCCCTTCAAATCCCTTTCTTCAAATCCCACTTCTTCGAAAAGAGAGACCTCAACTACGATGTTTCGGTCACGTGACCAGAATCTCCTTAGAAAGATTGTCGAGACGAGTCCATTTGGCTAGATCCACGGTTAGTACCCCAGAGGTAAGGTTACTAGATGTCATTTGAACGCCAAGGACTGTCCTTGAATTTGCTATCAAACATGGCCGTCGCCAGCGGGGGGCCAGCGGTGCCAGCCCCCCCATTTAAACTCTGTGCCCCCCATTTCATATTTGGCTCCCGGAACTACCACGAAGCTGTAGAATTGCTATGCGCAGTTATCGATAGTCAATAAGCATTAGCTTGTTGAATGACTCTAGTTTGCGACATTGCGTTCGTTTTTCAAGTGAACAAAAGCGCAAAATTCCAATGTTTTAGTCGCCGAAAGGTCTTGAATGCTTTATGTAAACAAAGTATTCACTTACGGTAAACCAAGTGTGCGTCTTGTTTTTATTTCATGACGGACAGTAAAGTTGTACGAAACACAGAGTACTGTGAAATTAGTTTTTGAGTGGTCACACGTAGGTTGTGTACACTCAGAACCGGATTTACCAATAGGCTATGTAGGCTTAAGCCAAGGGCCTCAAGATCCAAAGAGCCCTCCAACAAACTGTGGTACGCATAGATTCAATTGACGTTACTGCATATGATCAGTTCGAAAAATAAACATTCGTCAACAATTTATGTTTTTAATTTTTATTTATTTCAGATTTTGTGTCGATAACGCCAAGGTCTTCCAACGAGTTTTCATGAATCTCAGTATGACGTTGGTCAAGCCGCCATGCCGACTGTAGTGTCGACATACTCAAAGCACGCTGGCTGCGTCCTGCTCTGGGTGAATCGTGTCGATTGTTACGTGTGAGTAAGGCGAAAGGTTCGATACGCACCTGATCAAAACGTAAAGATTATACTGCAGATAAGAAATATGTGTAAGACTAGCATTATCCTACAAAAATAAAACAGTTGCTTTTGCTGATCTTGAAGCAATACAGCTGCTTTGTCAGCATTTCTATTCGGTCTGCAATTCGCAAGCGACTGCAACACATATCGCAAGCGACTTCTTTTGTGGCGGTTGCTGCATACAGCCAACACTGTATTTAAAAATGCGCCCCCCCCTTGTGATTTTTG
>JGI24159J19872_10001752_pt1 | contig 24593 bp, 20 predicted proteins | sample Ectturendosymbi4_FD_19872 | JGI IMG/M metagenome (IMG submission 19872)
GTTTGTTTTAGGGGAAATGATTTCTTGGTACACGAAAAGCGGAAGTGATAAATAGCCTTATTAATGAAAATCACGGCCATGTTATCGAAACGTTTGCAATATGTCGTTTGTATCGTTTTCATTGGCCGTGATTTTCATTATAAAATGATTTTTTGCTTCACTATGTTGATGCGTCATTATGAAAAATTTGAGATCACCGTGCTGCATTCAGATTGCAAGTGGGCCAGTTACTTGTGCAGGAGGTTGAGTGCAGTTAGTAGCCGAAAAAGAAATATTGACAGTTGTTGCGTCGCTTGTTGTTGATTGTTGTGCAATTAAGATGAACGTTATTGTTGCATCACGGTTATACTATGTTGCCGAGGCACAGTTCACAGTAGAGAAAGAAGGCTCCCCTTTGCAGTTTATGCAAAAGTGTTTGAGTTGTGTTTTCTCGAACTTTCCTTGTGCACGTTTGGCGCAAATACCGCGGCGCTGATTGTTTCTGCCGGCAAATGATTTATTCCACGCCGCGCGTTGATTTGTTTTGCGCGCTCTGTACCTCGTGGTTGGTCGGTAAATACTGTCGCCTTTGCTGGCAACTCATTTTCTATTCTATATACCAGCCCGTGGTCTGGTGGTAAGTGCGTCCGCTTCGCTGCTGGTAGGTCGAAAGTTCGACTCTCGGCCGGGTCTTACCAAGACCTTGCAAATTACAGTACCAAATTTGGTATTTGGTATTTGTATTTGGTATTTGGTACCAAATTGGTACTGTAGCCTTCTTGCCAGGCGCACGGCGTACGGAAGAACTGCAGGGAACACAAGCAGAACACAAAGAAACCGAGTGAAAACGAACCCAGAGTACAAACTCAGTCCTGGCGCCACAAGACCATTGTACTTATAAAGCGCCAACAACAAACCACCATATCTAACATTCTATTCGATACACGCTCTGCAGCTTTACATTACTGTACTCAAGCCGTAAGCGGAGCTGTCTGCCTTGTTTGCCGTTATCTTCTCCGAATAAAGTACGGTGCATTTTGTACAAGGTGCTCTGAGTTTTGAAACTGTCAGGGAAAAAAACACAACAAAAAGTATAACCTTGGGAGCTCTGTTCCAAATATGGTAATAATGCTGCGAATTTTTCTTACAATTGCCGTTAGTGTTGATACTTTCGAGAGGAGTTTTTCGAAATTAAACTGATCAAGAATTGCTTAAGGTCTAGTATGAGCACCTTGCTGTTAAGAAATCATACCACACTGTCTACAGAGCTAGATTTGACAGATATAATATAATTTTTGACATTGCCATTGAATTTGCCAACAAAAAGGCAAGAAAAGTTACTGTGTAGAAAATTGTGGTTTTCATTTTAGAAACAAAGATAGCCCTAATTTTTTACACTTTACTATTTTTCCCAGTGTCATTTTTAACTGTTACTAACAATGTTTGACTTTTTGTGTTTATTTAAAACATACCATATTTGAGCATGTGAGATTACTGTAATATTATAATGGTGCACGAACTAGTCAATTTATTTATACAAAACTTTTAAGAGGGAGTCACTGTGCAATACCTATTTTTCTGGGCTTCGAGGGCGCCAAATTCTTTAAAGGTTACATTGACTTGAAGTCATCTGCATAAGGTGAATGTATTTGCACCCAACGCGAAATTTGACTCGTGCATATTTTCACATTTTCACTTTAAAATATCGCTACAAACTGCAAACTGAGCATAAGAACTACAGGTTACGCATGCTGAACTTAAAAGTAGGAACATAACTTGTAATTTACTGAAGGGCTGAAACTACTTAAATATTAGAAGCAACACAGCAATGGTGGCCGAATATAACTTGCATTTGTGAACAGAACTGTCAAAGAGGAGTTGACATATGGCAGGCTCACAGTGCATTAAGCTTTACAAATCACATGATCGCTTTGCACGCCACTCCAAAGGTCAATGGCTCCTTCAAAATTTTAACCATCGTTTTCAACGTGCGGTCATACATAGATAGCACAATAAAAGTTATCGCTTTATGCTGAAAGCATGAAAAAAAAAAACATTTTCACAGTACGCCTGGTCTTTTTACTAAGGCTGATATTCTATTTTAAATTCATAGGTATTTTTAATAATATCATCTTCTCTGCGCTTTTATGAACAAACAATAGCATTTTCTGATGTACATTTTCTGCTATTTCTTTAAATAAAACCATCTTTGCCAACGGAGCAGGAATTAATTGAATGCGTGTTAAGTATCATTTCTCTGCACATTAGTTAGCCTGCAATAAGACAACGTGCTAAGCAGCTGAAGCTGATAATTGCCAATGAGTCTTAAATTTGGATTTTTTAATTGACTCAGTCGTTTGCGAAGCAAGCTGTGCCAACTATTGGACTGACCAAGAGGGACCAAACACTTTAAAGGTTTGGGTTTGCAGAGAAGTGCTCTGTTTGTGTTCATATCTGAGCTGCCCTGCTTGTAAAACATGACATCACAGCGTTGAAGTGTTTGCCATGGGCAGACTCGTACATGCTTGCGGTGTAGTTAATTATCGATATTCGTTGCAGGATTGCAAAAAATGCTATTTCATCTTTACTACGTCACAAGGTTTGTACCGGCGCAATGGTAAAATAGTAGCAAGGTTTACTGTCAAAATTTCGTGGAGGAGCTACTGCGATGGATTGGTTTGGAACTTATGTTTTTAAGTTTTTTTTGTAGAAGTGAAGTTTTTCATACTGTATACATGACGGAGGTTAAAATGACAAGTGACCGTGTATTATACTTTATTTTAAAAGCAATGTTACTGTTATCCCGATCTAATATATGAACAATATCCTTTTCAAAAGCATTTAACAAAATTTGGCATTTTAACTTGAAAAACAGTGGAAACCCTTGCTTGCCAAGATTTAGAGAAAGCTTGCAAATTGTAGTCTTAAACACCAACGGTGACCATAAAGCTGGTCTCACAAAAAGTGGAAATGCACAACTTACGCCAATTACAGCTTTAAGCAACAAGCGTAGGCGGGGGCACTGCACATGAAAAGAACTGTTTCTCCGTCTTTTCACTGGCATTTTCAGGTTAGAATCGCTGGCTAGCGAAAAAAGCGCATTAAAGAGGTGTACGTTTTGCAAAGATGCTTTGGTTTGCATTGAAAGCCTCGTCAACGCCGAATGAAGACTGAATTAAGACAAGGCTTGCAGAAAAAAAAACACTCAAAGGTTTTCCGAGGATGTATTTTTTTCTTTTAATTGGCGATAGAAAGCTCTTAAAGACAATCACAAGATACAACACTGAAAATACAAAGACATGAAATGACCTAAAATAAACGTCATTTTTATTGCACAACAAATAGGCGGCAATGTCAAAGAGGAGGTTGCACGCGTGAGGGGGGAGGGCGCCTCGGGTCCCTGAGCTCTCCAAGACCGAGTGTTTTCACTCGATCACCAGTTGAACTCGTTGAGGTAGTCCACGTACGCTTGGCGGTCGACGGGATATGCGTGCGACACGCACTGGCGATAAGTCTTCAACGACTGGGGGTCGGTGCTAGGCAACGAGATGCCCGAGTCCGTCTCCAGTTCAGACGATCCGGAGCTGGATGGAGAAGAACAAGACACCCGTGAATGCACTTCCGGGTTAGGTTTTAATGTTTCTTAGACTTACTTTCAAAAAACATTTTTCTTCACATGTTCACTGCTGCCATGCCTTCTCACTGAAAACATGAGAGGAGGATGCGCCAAACAACCGGTTTTACATCAATTCTCTGCTCGTCATTCAGAAAGAGCCCTTTTTCAAATGTAAACATTTCCTGGTCAGGTAGATTGTTCACTTTTTTCGTGTTATAAAAATCAATCGCCGAACTTTTACGCAGGACCATGTTTAGTCGCGCTTTTATGATTTTCCTTCGAGTGCTCGAGTCATAAAAACGTCGGGACTGAACGAGCGAGTTCACTACCAGTGGGGTAACTGGGGTTTCCCGCGCCCGGGAACAAAGACAGTTTGTTTACCCCCCCAGTCCGTTCTTCGCAGAATAGATGGCCAGAATGAGTTGGGGAAAAAGGGACGTACGAAGTTGACGCGGTCCCCGCTTGTAGTTGTTTCCCGTCTGAAAATTCATGTGGCTGTAACGTCACGGAATTGATCTCACGCTCTTTGAGTCTTGGAAATCATTCGTAGAGCTAAGTTCGTGGAGTTAGGAATCTGATTGTTACCCCACTTTAAAATTTCGATCACGAGCGAACATTTAAACCAGTGTTTCCTTTTTTTCCCGACCTTTAAACCAGTGTTTCCTTTTCCTTTTTTTCCCGACATTTAAACCAGTGTTTCCTTTTTTCCCGACCTTTTTAGGCTTGCGGCACCTTACAGATGGGAAATATAATTTGCGGCACCCAGTGGAGGAGAGCCGGTAGCAATTTACTTTAATGATATAACTGAAAAACGCATTAGCTCGCGTGCACTCCTGAGCATCGTAAATGGCACCCTATGGTGCCGCCGCACCCCGGTTGGGAAACACTGGTTTAAACTGTTTTATTGAGAAATTTCGAATCGCAGTAATATATTCGAATTTGTAGTAACTAGTGAATGAAAATGCAAAAACTAGCAAGGCGTTCCCTGATCAGCAAAAATCTGCATGAATTTTAATGACAGAATTTTATGGCAACAAAAATCTTCTGGCAGCGCAGCATAAAATTGGCCAGAGCTGACCCTTGTTTCTAAAAGTACGGGTTTGACCGAGTCTTTTGAAAATTCCGAATGCAGCGTTCCCGCTTGTTACGCTCTCGTCAGGTGTGGTCACATCGTCACAATCACCGCTGGCGCGAGGTGTAGTTTTTGTTTTAATTTTTTTTATTGATCGCATGCAATGCGACGGACTTTTTAACAATTGGCGGCAGGCCTAAGCCTGTTTTTTTCACATGCATTCTTCTGTAAGGGGTGGGTTGTACTCCCATAGTTTTGAGTTTTAGAACGTCCAACTGTGAGCAGACTCACGAATACATAAAAGTGAAGGACAGACAGAAAAATGCATAAGAAAAACCGAAGGCAAATTATTTTTGACAAAACTACTAGGAAAATGTAAATTGCAAATTCCTAGGACATTTATTTGGATATAATATCCTGAAAATTTAACTGAAAAGGAATACTGCAATGTAATACTTTACTTGTAATTAAAGTTTTCTTGCCTTTGCTGCTGCAAATTTATCAATTGTTTCGTCAAAAAACTGAGATAATTTAAATGTGACACACGTATTAACAAACGAAATATCTAAAACCAGTGAAGCTCCGTGAGAAGTTCTATGTCAGCAATTTTGTGACTTGAATTTCGGCAATCATGTGCATGGAGATGCTCTGTTTATAGGTCGAAAATATAATGAGCATAGAACAGTCACTTAAAGTTCACAATTACAGCTAATTTATTCAACGCCAAGACCCACGGAAGGATGAAAGTACACAAGCTAAGTTTTTCTGTAATGAAGCCCAAAATTACTAGTGCAAGCCACAGTTGCCAGTATAACAATCAATCTACTGTATTTCTTAATTTTAGCATGGCAGCTGTTTCATCTATATTCTGAATATTATACACACAAGCTACACATGTTTCGACAAGGCCCCAGAAGCTAGGGGAATGGTATCGGTCTCCGATCGTACCACCCGTTAAAATTCTCTCAGTATCATACTTTCATGCACTGTGAACGCTGGGTTCCCGTCCTGTTGTGACGTAACTATAGAATGAAAGCGAAGCCGGAAAGTTCGCAACCCTGGCTATCTGAAAGCGTTGTGACGCAGCCGTGAATCTAAACACATGCGGGCGCTGATTGGTGGAGACGGGAGCTACACCATAAAACGTCATCAACGTTCGTAACCGCTCACTTTGCAAACCTGGGTGATCTCGATGAGATTTCGCAAATCGTAATTTTTAGCATCTGCTGACATTTCGTAATTATTACGTAAATATTCCGACCTAAGTTTGGCGCCCCCAAGATGCTGCGCCCGGGGGCAAACGCCCCCTCTTGCCCCTCCCCATAGTTACGCCACTGTTCACAACACGTGCGAAACTCACTCGTTGGAGAAGATCGTCTCATAATCGAGGTATTTCTGGTATATGCGAAGGTCATCTGGGGACGTGGCGTGGTCGATGTCGATGCCGTACATGAACTTCGGGGAAAATTCCTTCAAATTCAAAACAGTCCACTTGCAATGCGACAACTTGTTGCTGACATCCCAACAAAATACTTTGCGCCAAACAACTTCAGCGCAATGGCAGCTTTGAAAAGATCGGGTTTTCTGTGTTGTATCTTTGTTTTAGTTTTTGTTTTGTTTTAGTTTATCTTTGTTTTGTTTTAGTCGCCGGTTTACCTTCAATTGGGATCTTTTGTGCAAGTAAGTGCTCTTCATATATGTTCTTTTTCATTAGACACAGTTGACCGTTAGAAAAACCGACAGACGACAGCTAGGAACCCCAGGAAAATCAGCGAAGAAACACAAAATACAGGACTACTGGTAGTAAGCATCCACTACGCTAGTCGATATAACTACTCAAGCTTACCAGCGAAATGAAACAGCTGCCGCAACTCAGACTTAACCAAACCACCCGTGCGCTGAGCTGCGTCAAAACTGCGCGTCCAGGATCATCTTATCCAGACTTAGATCCGATTGTTTACAGTTTTCTATCAACACGATGTGCCAGCCACCAGCTTTACGTCGAGACAAGATTACCACTGAAAGTAACAACTGGGGCGATTTTGGTGTTTTGGAAGATTTTAAGGCCAAAAAGTATCTGCAGGATTTTTGTCTATTTACAAACACGAGTAAATTGTATGCGTGTGTGGTAAAAACACGAGTAAATTGTATGCGGCTTCGCTAAATGCAAAAGCGGCCCCTGCAAGGGTCAGAAAGTTGCCCAGTCGTCTGTAGACCGCACTTAGCACCCTCCAGAAATTCCCGAAAGACATGGCCAATACGCTAAATCAGTGCTCTTAGTGCTCTTCAACATGGGTTCCGCGGAACCCAAGGGTTTCGCAAAGCATGTAGTGAGGTTCTGTGAGGGTTCCTCGTTTCTTAGGGGAAATGATTTTTTGCTTCAGTATGTTGATGCGTCATTATGAAAATTTTTAGATCACCGTGCCGCATTCAGACTCCAAGTAGGCCAGTTAGTTGTAAGAGGTTGAGTGCAGATAGCGGAACAAGAAATATTGATATTGAGAGTTGTTGCGTCACTTGTTGTTCATTGTTGTGCAATTAAGAACGTTGAAAACAGTGTGAAACCCAACTTTGTACCATTTAGTCAAGCCAGGTGGAGCAAAATAGCATATTTTCTTTATGTGAGCGAAATAATTGCAACAGCGAAGGTGTGGACGGTAATGAGCAATGTAGTTCAAATCTAAAAGAGGCACCTCCTCCGAAGCAGACCAAATGTAATTCAATTGTCAAAGTTAGAAAATAGATCGGCACATATATCAGATACGGGTTCTTTTTGCGGGATGGCCAAATTCTGAATGTAGCAGCGACATTCAGGAAATTCAAGAAAACCGAGTCATTAAATTTCTTGCTTTTTGACTTCTATAATAACTGTTTATTTGTTGAAGTGTCCAATAACGAAATATTTGATTTTCTTACACGTAATTCGTGTTTTTTTATTTATTGTTAATGGGGGTTCCATGACAAACGCGAAAGTATATCAGGGGTTCCACGATGATGAAAAGGTTGAAGAGCACTGCGCTAGATCCAGGGGGTGGAGACATCCCCAATTGCCTGTCTGTCCCTCATACCTAGACTGATTGCCTTGTATGGCTTAAAGGGCTCAGCCTGGACTTCGAAAGGACAATTTGATCATACAGCGGGGTAGTGCTAGACGTCACTACTGCGGGCCTGAGTTGACCTTGTAACAATGAGGCTGGGCAAAGGGTAGTATTCCAGTTCCTGCAGAACACCCCAAACTGTAGCCCTGTAAGATATTGCGGCACAGGGTCATGCATAGAACACGTCACCAGGCTTTATGACAAAACGATGACAAATGTCGCCATCATACAACGATGACAAATGTCACCATCATACAACGATGACAAATGTCACCATCATACAACAATGACAAATGTCACCATCATACAACCATGACAAATGTCACCATCATACAACGATGACAAATGTCACCATCATACAACAATGACAAATGTCACCATCATACAACAACGACAAATGTCACCATCATACAACGGTGACAAATGTTGCCATCATACAACGATGACAATTCGCCATCATACAACGATGAAAAATATCATCAGAAATATTTAAGATGACAATAGATGCCACCGCTCTTAACGACGATCACACGCAGGTTCTCACTTCAAGAGTAGCGCGTCTGAGCCACGGAGAGCTGCCGTTTCGGTGGTCGGTGACGGTTTCGTCGAGAAAATCGCGCTTTTCGTCGAAGACGTTGTCGTCGCTTTCCGACGACCCGTTCGAGCTGTCCAGCGACCGAAGTGACAAAGTGCTGTCGCGCGACATGTGCTCGTGTCTGCAGAGCGAAGCCAACAAGCAGCTGTGATTGGTTGAGAACAGGGGCGCGAACAAGCTGATTGGTTGAGAACAGGGGCGCGGCTGTGTTGGATGAAACTTATCACACCGCAGGTCTTTCGTGTAGAAGGTGGTCTACAAATTGTCTCGGTGTGATTTTAACGCAGAGTCGAAATTAAGTCAAAAGCAGGGTCGCGGAGTCGGAGGTTTTTGGGTGGAGTCGGATTCCTAACAACACTAGGAGTCGGGGTCGGGTTTTTCTGTCCGACTCCGAAGCCCAAATGAAGAGCTGTTTGTATCACACTCCCAAGTTGCGAATTCCTGTTGAAATGGTGCAATTTCTGCTGAAACTTTCATTGAAACAGATAATTCTTTCAGTGTGCCACGATTTCTATTGATTGCTAGTTGCTACAAAATTGTTGACAGTCAATTTCATTCACTTTATATTACGGAGTCGGATTCGGGAGTCAGAAATTTGGTAAATGTCGGACATTTTGCCTCCCACTCCGCAACCCCGGTTAAAAGCAAACAGAAACATGGCAAAAAGAAAGCGTCGCCCCGAATCACACTTGAAACTTTTTTTCTACTTTGAGATTTACAAAAAACAAAAAAGCAAATGAGAATCGATAGACCGGCCGCTTAGCATCATAAAAAAGTTTTTTTTTAAAAAAAAACAAGCCCTGCTCATTTCAAAATACCGAGAAATTCGCAAAAATTAATTTAAAAATTGTTGCTTTGCGAGCACTCCTTAGTGACCAGTGACAATGCAAAAACACGCCACCAACTTAACCACAATAATCCACCACTAACCAAACCACAACGATCAAGCGCGTGACAAGTATGACAACATTTGCTGCACATCTTGAGTGGATTGTTCGTTTTTGAACAATGCTAAACTAACAGAAACGCCGAATTGCCTGAGCAGCTTATTAAAATAACGTCTCTGCACGTTGCAGGTCGGAAACGTGCGCAGTCAACAAGTTTGGAAAAAATGAAAAACGGGATCGAAAATACACGTCGAGTCGCGCCGAGAGAGTCAACTGCGGCAACACAGAAGATGCGACAAGTCGTCGAACTCACTTCATTTTCTGCCAGTTCTCGTCCCGCACAGCGAAAGGACTGACGTCAGCGTAACCACGGGAGACGCACCTGAGCAGAGGATTGCGAGTGAAGTCGATTTTTTGAACAACGCTTTTCGCGTGAAGTAGGATTGTGAGTGACGGGCCAGCGAGGCTGAATTCGATGCAACGCAACAAAGAATTCACTAAATTTTCATCACCGCGCCAACGTTTCATTGATGATTTGATTCCAAACAAGAAATACGATTTGTGCGTGAAGCAGCGTTTCTTTAACATTTGCGGGCCACGGACGTCTAGTAGCTGTACATCGTAATGGAAATTACAGACACCTCAAGAAGAAACGTTGCAGTAAATATTTGAGACTACGTTTTAATCATCGTAGCAGTAATCGCAATGTCAGAACAAAGCCTTTAAATCACATTCATGGACCCTTCAAAATCACGTTCACGGATGTGAATCACGTTTTAGAATCACGCTCACCGTTTTTTCACGTTTTAGAATCACGCTCCCTTAAATCACGTTCACGGTTTTAAGAACCCGTGCTTTAGAAGTTCTCATCTTGTGTTTGGCGTTCGCACACTGCGAAATGTTTGATGCCTTCGTCTGAGTTGCACAACTGTTCAATTTTGCGCTCTGTTCAAAACCTTTTGTGGGATGACGAGTGACTGCAGGTGCAATCGCTGGTGCATTTTTAAATGTTCATTTTTCTTGCTCAGTATTTCCTGCTCGTGGGTTCTTACGTCCACGATTGGTTTGGGAGTTAATTCTTTTCGCATTTCTTGTATGTGCGGTCTGGGCCTTTACTGTGAGACAAATAAACCAACAAGAAACAAAATTTCGGGAAGGATTCAGTTTGGAAACAAAGCCAAGTTAATTAACCCGTTTATGAAGTCATAATCCTAACCCGGAAAGGAGGTTCTCTGATTCTGAACAGGATTCTGTTGGATTCTTTCAAAAGCCTTCAAGGCCTAAAAATTCTCAGCAACTTACTCCGAAAGCGTGTTTGGCAGGTTAAGTTGCAAGCACTCGTCAAACACCGTCAGTTCCGAGGTTTGGTAAAACTCGTCGAACCAATCCGTGATCTGATCCTCGGCCTCGTCGTCCGCACGGCCCTCGCTCGGCCAGGGCCAGGCCTGGCTGTTGTTGACCTTGAGGATAGTCACTGCAAGCGAAAACAGGCACAATGTTAGGATGAAGCAGCGCCACTGACATATGGTCTTGGTAGACAACCGGTTTAAACCGGTTTCATTCGATTTTGGCAGGCTGCGCCAATGAGACTGCTGGTTTTGATGAGTAGGGAAAACAAAAGGCGGCAGTAAACAGATTCAACATTTTTTTGCCGGATTACTTATAGCGCTTTGAGAATAGCGACTGAAATTTCGGTAAACAGACATCTCTGCAATTATCTCGCACCCAGCGAAGGGTCACGTGGGTCATGCAGACGCACGAGTGCAAGAAGGCAGAGTGGACCCTTCATTTATTTTCTTTTATTCACCGACGTTATCCGGAAATAACTTTAAGCGCGCATGACAATATATGGTGCGAGGAAGGAGAAAGTTCTTCAGTGGCAGCAGACAATATGCCGGGCGCTAGAGAGCCACTTTTAAACCGGATTACGATGAAATACCATGCTTGTTATGATACATGTCCCTCAATCAAAAAGTTATAATCAACTTAAAAACTAAACAAAGGGCAAAGAAAGCGTATGAAATGCACGAAAACTAAAGGCTAAGGCATTTCGATGCATAGTAATCGGCGACAATAGCTGTTGTGCATTGCGTTCTATCGGACGTTTTCTTGACATTAATTACAAAAATGAGCGATTTCGAAGAACTTGCAATTCTTAAGCATCCGGTTTTGCTTCTGTTCAACAACATCGCGTTTGTTCATAAATAAGTGCATTACTCTTCGTTCGTGAATGACATTCGTTGTACAGCAGCAGGTGGCCTAGCACGTCAATGTGACATCATAACCGAACAATGTGGCAACACAACCGATCAATGTGACATCATAACGGATCAACGTGACAACACAACCAACCCGTGTCGCTCGGGAAGGGCAGACACCTGACGACGTCCGGGTGCCACCAGCGGGCGTAGTTGTGCTGCGAGAGGGACCGGAGCACCTGCGTGCTGCTGTTGTGCAAGTAATAGTCGGTGCTTGTTTCCCACAGAGGCTTCGCTTCACGATGAGGCCGGAACATCCCCAGGAACAGATTGATTGCGGACTGCGAAAAACAACAATCGGTGAAACTCATCTTTTTCGTGCGCAGGCAATGGGGTGGTGAGTGGTCGAAATGTTGAGCAGCAATTGGCTTCTTTTTGCGATTCAGAAAGCAATAAGGATGAAGCTTGTACAAAAAAGTAAGTTAAAAATTTCAACGTATAGCTAACGAGGACTTGAAACACAACACTTATTTTAAGTAACAGGCGAAACATGCGAGAAGGTAATGAAAAGTTGCGTTAAGTTCTTTACGAGGGAATTCTCTTGCTTTCTACTAGATAACATTCTATTAGCAATGCATTTTTTGCACGACTTAGCAAGCAAGCTTCCCAAGGTTTGCAGACGTTTAAGTGCATTCTTTCAGCGAAATGCACTGTAATCAAAAACATAGCAGTCAGCTGAAGGATGTGAAACGAATTTTGACTGGAATTTCCATAACTATTCTTGAGCATTGGGCCTATGGAATTGTGCGAAAAAATCATTTTGCAGCAAAGTACAGCGGGAATCTATTTCCCGCAAAACTAGTTGTTTCGTCGCACGACCAAAAACATGGTTCTAATAAACACTTTATTTTGTTTATTTAGAAAAAAAAAACGATTTCATTCTAAAGTTTATAAAAGGTTATATGGAACATCTCGGACAAGTGGATAAATAAACATAGCTTGTCTTTTTTGCCACTTTACAATTCCTTGTTTTCGCCTCCAACCTTTAGCAAATTAAAATTGGGAAAAATTTCTAACAGGGAAAACGTGGTTTCAATGTAATAAGAGAGTAATGCTACTACAAAGATGGTTGCCATGAACAATTATGTCTGCGTGAAGAGTCGCGAAAATTAATACGATAATGCATATCATGCGAGACGGTTTTGCCGCGTTCATAAACATACAAAGCACCCGAAGCGGCCGTTTGCTAATCGAGCAGGCGCTGTGACGGGGAGGATATCCGCGCCGGATGCCCATGTTCGCTAAACATCGCCAACCAGCGCCTCTTACCTGCTTGTCTGCGTCCGAGAATGTGTTCGAGTAATATCGCGACAGCGTCGTGAAGATGTCTCGCCTGTGCGACGTCCACGGCGCGACGGTGCGACGGTACGACTGGATGGTGTGCACCAGCTGGGAGCCGCCGTACTGGAGCGCGATGACGTCACCGTGCTCGTTGAACATCTCTTCGTAGAGCCTGACGTCATTGCAACTTGAAGTTCAGCAAGGAAAAGAAACAGCCGCGACAATGGCGCATGCGCAAAGCGCGTTTGAGGTTACGCAAGATGAGCGAAAACGTAGGTGAGGTAACACGAATCAGCGACTGGGTTGGAGGTCCAGTCTCAAGATAAAGCGTTACGAAAGCCCGTCATTCAAACGGGTGCTGGCCGTTACCAGTTTATAAGCAAACTTCGAAGAATGCACAAGGGTTGCCGGATTACACAATCATTGCTGGTAAACAACTTTTACAAAACGCCACGTAAAAACTGCACAAATAAGTCGAACATTTTTAACATTACGTTTTTTTCGTTGACAAATCATTGTCAACAAATAATTCTACAAAAACATTGCAGAGTAATTTTGTTCGAATGAAAATACGAATGTGGTCATTTTTTATTGGCACTGCGTTGAATTTCGTTGCAGCGAAGCAACCAACCATCACACACCAAGCGCGTATTGATACCATCTCGCATTCCAGTACGACATCAAGTGTAACCAACGCGACCATCAAAGGCAGCCAGCATTACCATTTAACACAGCCAAATCAACCATTAAACAACCAACAAAAATCAGCATGACCATCAAATACAAGCAACATTACCACTAAACAACCAACACGACCATTAAATACAACCAGTGCAACAATTAAAGGCAACCAGCGCGACCATCAAACGCAACCATAGGATGCAGCCAACGCAACTATCAAAACAACCAACTCGATCACCATCAACAACCAGCACTACTGGTGATCACCTTGTGGTATCGGTGTCGAAATCGATGCTCGGCTCGGACAGCACGCCGAGCGAGAACAGCTGGTGGGCGAGCGCGCACTTGCCAGCCACGAACTGAGCGGAATTGGTGCGGTCCAAACAGTCCACGCAATTGGTCCGCAGGACGCCGGTCTGGATCCTGTAACCGCCCAAGATCTGACCACCAAGCTTTTGCCACCTGCAATTAAATGACTATCGTGATGTAACAATAACGCTATGGCCTTTATAAAAAGCGCAGTGAAACGTAAGAGATTTAGTTCGTCCGAGAGCGACCTTGTAAGTATTGTAGCATCGTGCGGCATTGAATTTAGAGCAGCATTGTTGTGGCGACTGGTTTTACGCTTTGGAGAAGCACGCAGAGACCGGAACCAAAAAAGCAGGTTAAACACTACTTTCCTCTAAAAAAACATGTCTGCACTACTCTTGTTGCGATAGTTTCTTCAGAAGGCAAATACCTATGACTCTGTCAATTAAATTTCGATGAACATTGAATCTGAGTTCTCAGACATTTTGCGCCATGTTTGCAAACTTGGTTATCGAACAAGGTTTGGGATTCGCAGATGCTGAAGTCCGCTGTAGCGAGTTTCTGGAGGACAAGTGTGTGGCTATCAGGGTAATGGCTAAACACCCCACATAATAGCCGCGAAGGCTTGCGATGATGCATGAATAGAAAAAGCTGATCGTGCAAATGCAAGTTTACTTTGTATGAGATTAGCAAGAAAGAAAAACACCAAGCAGCACAGTATCACAATTTTTTTTTCCTACGAGCACTGGCAACGCAGTGAAAAAAAACACACCTAGGATCGGCGTCCAGAGTTGACTTGAAAAGATGCGGTTTGGACTGAAAGATGCCCGTTTCCCAAACCGAGCATTCTGCGATGCCTGCGAGTTGGTTCAAAACGTTCGATTTCAAATGACGCGACAGATGGGCCATGTCCAGCGCGTAATACTGTAAACGAATGTCATTCTGTAGTAAAGGAATGTCTATAACTTGAAAAAGTGAACGCGCAGCGACAAACAGCGCTTGGAGCAGGAAGTGACGCTCAAGAGGAAGAAACAGGAAGTGGCTTTCAAGAGGAAGCGTGGAAATTAAACGCCGTGCAACTGATCAGCGTGGGAGGGTTTGGTGCGAAATGCCGCAACTAGAAGAGAACAGTAAACCGAAGGCTCCACTGCGCAAAAATAGAGCAACATACATCATCAGCACTGCAGATTACTTTGTGATGCATTTAAAGCTAGACAAGAAAAAAGCCTCAATGCAACAAACTTTCGCAGACGGCCGTTGCTCTGGACACGAAGTACACTGCGATCCCCACACTCTCGTCCGATTTGTACCACACCCGGCGTATTACGTCAGCCAACCAGTAATTGTTCCGCGCTGTGGTGGTGGAATTGTTCTGGTTTTTAAATTGACTTCTTTCAAACTTTTCACGAAACAAACCTTCGATCGAGTACATGATGACACTTTAGCGCTTCCTTAAAAGAGCCAGTTAATAAGATAGACCGAGAAGTGCGGTACAACGCAAACACGGCCAGTAATCGCATAATGGTACCGTCTACCCTTGGGCCCCCAAGTCTGGCAAAAGTCCATAATAAGAAGTCACAGCTCGGATAAATTTTATATTTATATGCAAAAACATATAGTATTGTTGTTTTCGCACTCAACCACAAGGACAACATACACAATCTGCTCACTTTTATTTGATGCTCGTTTCTCAAGAACTGGTTCAAGTAGTCGACAGCAATCTTGAAATCTTCGCCCAGCGCAGATTCGCGAAAGCGCCTGTCCTTTTTCTGCAGAACGAAGAAAACATCAAACTCTGGTCGTTTTCACGTTGATCCCAGCAGAAAAACTTCCATGCACGGCAACGTGATACAGGATCTGGACACGAAGTACACTGCGATAGCTATGACGACACAAAGTACACTGTGATAGCTGTGACAACACAAAGCCTAACTCACTCTGACTAGATTAAGGACCATGATCGGAGACCCGTATCGCTTCATCATCGCTTGGAAGTGCAGAGCTGTGGATTGCGCGAACGGATTGTCCATCGTGACTAGAGCGAAAAGTCGTGTTGAGGGTTTTGATATACTTGGTTATTTTTTGTTTAAACAAAACACAGAAGTTTTCATGTCATATCTCTGCGAAAAGGATTTGAAACAACTTGAAAAAGATTTGCAACAAATTTTACGACACTCTAATGATTTTAAGACGTTTTGTAATCATTGTGCTGCAAATCTACTCACGTTGGCTTAGCAGGAACACTATATCAAAACATAAGGCGTTCTTTCACGGTATAGGTCCTGTTTATTTTTTAACGAAACTTAGGCCCATTTTATGAAATACAGCGGCAGGTTTACTCGTTAAACGTTCAGTGCAGAAAGATGGTTTTGCATTTTCTATACTGAAACAAAACGTTTGTCCTATCTAAGTTAAACTGAATTACGGTCACTTCAAACTGGCCATACTGCTGCAATAATAATTGTTTGGCATCTTAAAGCTTAAAAATTGTCAAAAGAAGTAAAAAGAGATCCTCTGAAATAGCGCATAGCGTGCTTGTTTCTTAGAGATTGTACGATGGCAACAGACCTATGTTTCGTTTTATATTTTTATAAATATAATCCAGTCAGTCTATGCAGTGTGAAGAACAACGATTGGAATGACAGGAAAAAAAGCGAAGCGACTCGTAACAACCAGCATGACGTTGTTGCAATGTTAGTCGCTCCTTGTTTTCACACCCTTTCAATCAGCATTAACGCTGCAGGACGAGAGACAACTTGGACTTCTCATGGGCATTCCGGTGACCAGCAGTGACTACCCGCATATTTTACAGCTTGGAGGTACTTGGGAGTAGAATTGTTCGTTGCTTAGCAACACTCAGTGCAAACCCTGAAAAAGGCCACTTTTAACCAGCGTTTTCTATCCTTTCCATCTAGACTTGGAATCATGATCTCAACACTTATCAAAAGGCCAAATTTTGCAAAGCTCATTGAACTTGTGTCGCAGAATTTCCTGCTTCTGTCGCAAATCTCCATGTTTAATTTTATCGACAGCAAACTTTTGTTAACTAGGTATGTTTTGCTGTGCAATTCACATCAACATACTGACAATCGGTGGTTTTGACGGCACAACGGAGGCGGTGATGTCCTGCGACCAATGAACCGGAACGCTGCCTCTGTGCTGAACATACGACGTCAGCTGTGCGTGACGTAACGAAGTGGTGGAAGCGCAGTGGACGACCTGTTCAGTTTCGACTTCATTTGCAACATCGCCCTGAAAACAGTAACTGATGAAAAGGGTCATTTTCCCCAAAACGCAAAATTAATTTTTCTTGTGAACGATATCTTATTACGGTCCACAAATGAAAAATCTTATTACGGTCCACATATGAAATTATTACGGTCCACAAATGAAAAATTACGGTCCACAAACGAAAAATCTTATTACGGTCCACAAATGAAAAATGCAGAAGACATCATTTACAAAATGCAAAACCTTATTTCCTGAACATGTGTTATGGAACGTTGCTGGGTAAACAAAAAACAAAGTTCTCTAAAATAAAACCGCGTCATTTCTTGAAAACATTCTACGCAAACTGGTGGGTAATTGGATCTCTTAATATGGTACCGTTTGCTGAATTGGAGCCGGTGTGATTTCACGATGTTGCTTGCATCATAGTCCGCTGGCGTCGACTTGCCATCAGGTAAGCATAAGTTTGCAAGATTTTTTCTTGTTTTTACATGGAATACCAGAAAAAACTGCATCTATTCAACAGTCATATTTTCGAAATGGTCGTCAAACCAGTACTTATTAATCGTTCGAACAAGTTTCATTCCAGCCCAAGAGACGAAGTACATAATCAGAATTCAACTTAGCAATCCTTGCTCTTGACAGACGCGCGCAATTGACAAGACGCCGACAATCGAACGGGCTGAAGCGAACAAATACGTAATTATAATTATGCTTCGCGCAACCCATGCTCAAGACCAAATGTGCGAGAATAACAAGACGCCGGCAATTAAACTGGCTTCAACAAAAACGAGATGAAAAATAAATCGTATCTCGAACACACAACGTCCCAAAACCTTTTACCAACAGTCACCACCGCAAGCAACCTACGTTGATGTTGCATCCGCGCTTCATGAACCTCGTTCCAGCGAAGAAGCTAGACCGCCTGCCTATCAGCGTTATGTATATCTGCTTGCCGAAGACATCGATGCCTTACGCCAAGAACGTTAAGGAAAAGAACAAGTTCAACAAAATCCTTCGTGGGAAACGTACCCATTAAGACTACGCAAATAGCTATTGTTGCCAACAACATGCATCAAGCAAGGAATAAACTGAAGCGCTAATTTTGCAAAGTTCAATCTATGACGTACGTAGTTGATTTTCGATCTGGACTCCCAAACAAAGTTCAAAACAGGAAAATGTTACTGGCAAAATGCTGAGTCATTGAAAAGCAGTAAAGCGCTTTCAGCAAAAAATGCTAAGTCATTGCAAATCAGCATAATGTTACTGGCAAAAATGTTGCGTTATTGTAATGCAAAGCAATAAATCGCTTAATTGGCAAAACGCAACAAGGCAAGGATACAGGTCTGGGTGACGTGACCGTGAATCATATGGAGGTTCCAGAGCGAACTGATATGAGCCAATTCCATGGGTTCCAGAAAAAAGGCGTTCCACAAGTAACGGCCACACGGCGCCAAACCAACGGCCAACCTGCGTCACATCTCAAGACGATTACAGACATGAACCTTTCCACTGAGAAGTGCAACCAGAAACAATCAGGCCAATGTCGTTCGAGCAGTCACAAAATTTCTACTCTTTTTTGAAGAACGGTATCACAATGCCTTAGTTAGAACAGGGGTGGGCAATTAATGGCACAGGGGACACTTTGAGAAGGCCGCGTTTAGCGGAGGGCTGTACCTTCTACCGGAAATGGAAGCCAAGTCTCGGTTCAGGTTTGCCTCAGCATCAACATTTACTGTGGTAAGTTCGGTATTTCAGATTTGAAGATTTTTCCCCAATGGTTCCGAGGGCCACTGAACACGCTGCGGCCACAGGTGGCCCTCGCGCCGGTAATTGCCAACGCTGCCTAAGAAAGTAAAAGGTGGGGGAAAGAAAGGCGGTACGAGTAATTAGTTCCTGCAAATCTTCGCTAACTGAAAGTCTGCTTTCAATCGGCCCGAAAATCTTTTTCCTCTGCTGCAATTTTTCACCGCAGTTGTGGATTTGATTCTTTGACGCACGAGTCAAATCGAAACACAAAGCTAAGATGGACCAGGAACAATCGAAACTATGGTTTGTCGACCGACTGCAGGTTCGATAAAAGTCCTGAATGCCGCATGTGAAAATATACTGACGTCGAAAAAACTTTGCAACGAAAGCGGAAATGCTTTTGTCATATTGATAAGTCACCTGGGACTCTTCACGTGCTTGACTTCACCATCGCCGACCGGTACTTCTGCAATGATAGCATAAAGTGTGTCAAAACCGAGCAGCTTGAAGGAAGCTTTCCGATCATTCGAAACTAGTTCGCATTGGCGCACGTGACTAATGCTTAAAGATCTACGCAAGTGGAAGTAGCATTGGCGCCTGCTTCTGAAAGATCTTAACTTGAGCTGGCGGAAATTTGGAAATTGACAAGCATTGCCTTCTTTTTAAACCAAGGCAAATTTAGGCTTTGGGAAGTAGCATCTGAGAAACAGATAAAAAGCACAACATATCAAACCTAAGTTTTTTTTCCGGTCGTACTATTATGGGACAAATGAGCTATATGTCTCAGCGAAAAAAAACTGTATCCAACTGAAACATAACTGTGAAAGTAAATGAGAATCTCAAAAACACATTCAAATGATCGAAGTAACAACTGAAGGATTTACTGCTGTACAATACAGCAACTAGCAAACGGTTCACCAGGTTTTTTAAGGAAAATGTTAGGTACCCGATATGGATCTGTAGGGACCCGATTTCTCTGATTCTAGGGACCCGATTTTCTCTGATTTTAGGGACCCGATTTTCTCTGATTTTAGGGACCCGATTTTCTCTGATTTTAGGGACCCGATTTTCTCTGATTCTAAAGACCCGAATCGGGTCCCTAAAACGCCTTAAAAAAACCTAGGTTTACTGTAGTACCATCACACAAGTTCATTGAAGACACAAAAAGCACAAGTGAAACAACTGTGAAAACCAATGAATCGCAAATAAGGATGAAGGCGGCAGGCGCTGAAACAAAGTAAAAAATAGTATAAAAACCAAAACAAACACATGTTGCGAACTAAAACCCAATAGAATCAAGTTACAAGTTCACTATGACAAGCTACCTACGCCAAAAGCCTCTACGGCACATGTTAACAACACCCACAACAAAGCTATGTGGTTTCAAAAAGGAGAACATAGTATCTCTGAAAAAGATACATTTATTCTAATGTGCTTCACGCAATTACGGCAGCATTAGTAATAAGATAAGCAAAATTGAAATCTTCTCCACTCCATCAGAGATGCAATGAGTGCAACAGATTTCGCATGATGTGTTGCAAGCTTGGTTTGAAAAGCGTCTGGCACGATGCCGGGATTTTGAAAAGCAAATACAGTGCATCCTCGATTATCCGGCCATGTTGGGCAACCTTTTTCCAAAATCTTGGCCGAATAAGAAAAGTATCTATCGTAGGGTGCCCGCCGTCCACCACCTACACCACACTTAAAAGAACCTAAAGAAAAAAGAACGAAAAAACGAAACAAGTATGAGAACAAGCTTAGCCACAAAACAATTTAAATGCTAAACGAAAAGGTTTTTTTTTCCACTGTAAAACGTGTAGATTTTAGACTAAATAATTGAATGTACCTCCCTGTTGAACCCGGCCGGTTAATCGAGGATGCACTTTACTGAAATCTTTACATCGTTCCGTTTATTCCTACGCGGAAATTAAATAAGATATCGAAAATCTTTTCTTCCGAGTGCCATTCAAGCACTTCTACAACTGATCAGTCTACCACTGAAACTACCTTGAACATAAATCACTGGAATTGACAAAGAAACGACAAATAAAAACAAAGTTTGTTTAAATCTTGTCGAAGTTCTGGCCTCATAACAACGATGCTAATTCTAGTAGTTTTGCGACCGGAATTCAACAACGCAGCAGTCGAAGAAGGTATTCCTATTCATCATTTTAGCTCCACTGAAAACTTAACTCGCATTCTATGCCCTTGAAAAAGTGAACTCGATTTCTGATCCCCATAAAAACTGAACTCGAATGCTAGCGCTTGAAAACACCGGCATTTAGATCTGTGAAAAGACGGTTGTCACTTGTGGCTGGTCAACATTGCAATGCATGCCCAGTGTAAAAAAAAATACACTCACTTACCTTGAATAGCTTGACTGTCCATTTTCTGCCGAATAAGAAAAATCATTTTCATGAACAGCAAAAAAGTTTTGTTCATAATGACCCTTTGGCGGTCATGCATCACATTTAATACTGCATGTACTTCTACTCCAGAAACAGCACAAGTCTTCTAAAACATGATCAAATACTCAGCGGAAGCTAAAAACATGTATTTTTTTCCGGTGTTTGTCGAACTTACTCATAGTGTAGAAAACATACAGTTGGCATCAAACGTACGCACAAATGAGCCAATCACTACTGTGCTTTTCAGAGTGATACAAGTCCAGATTACCACATTGTGTAGGAGCCAGAACACGTTAAGAGATTAACCACCTTCTCGTAAACGCACAAACAAGAATCCAGGGGCGGATCCAACCAGTGAGGTTGGTGGGGGGCGATTTCAGTAATATTTGGTGGTCAAGTCTCATAACAGCTTTGCTACTGTAAGAGAGATGAAGTATACTTCACAACACTGCTGTGACAAAACAATGGACGGCAAAATGGCCTTACATTGCAAATGCTGTTTATCGAATTGTCAAAAATCATGGTGAATAAAGTTACTTTCGTAGGTTTTTAGGGGGGGCGATCGTCCCAATCGCCCCCCCCCTGGATCCGCTCCTGCTAGAATCTAGAGAATCCACGCCTCAATTTTCGCAGAGCACGAGATATACCTTGATCTGGGCCAGCTCCTTATCACTGACATGCACCCAAGACTCCGATGTTGAGCCGTCAGATTCGATATCGAAGCTGAAAACAAACACCGTTTGATACATTCGTGTGTGACGTAACTCAAAAGTTTGCCGCAAGTTCATATACTTGCACGAGTAAGTGAAAGTCACAATCTGCTAGTTTTCAAAGCTTAAAGAATTACTACGTTCTGGAAACGTTTCCGAAGCTGTGATCGGCAGGTCAGGTGAAACGCGCTGCAACCAAGCATCAGTATTGAGGGGAAAATGGTGAATAAAAATTAACTACCGCAGCAAAAAAACTAAATTCATTGCGACTTGATTCAGTTGCAGCATTACAGCAAAAAACTGTTACTGAATATTATCAGTGCTTGGTTAGTTAAGATATGTACCAACCTTGGTAGTTCGCAGCTTTCAACGGATTGACTATTTTGCAACAGCAACATGTTATGCTGCAAACTGTTTGTAAGATCATAGCTGTAACTGAAGTAGAAATTGCTCGACAAGTCCACTGTTTGAAACATTTTCAAGTATCTGAAAACAAAACAAGAGCGCTAACTATTCAAGGACATTGAATTGACAAATGCCACAAATTAGTTTCAATCAACCAAAGCCATTTTTCCTTAAGCACGATTTCGTGCATTTAATTTTCAATCAGGATTTTCCAATTTGACCTAACACTGAGGTTGATTTGAATACACCATCAAACGTAAAGTTCTATGCAATGGCTATAGTCACGATTGTTAAACTGCCAACAACTGGTCATTATCTCCACACAATGTAGAAGGCCGCGGATCCACGAAAGCAGTTTTACCTGTACTCATCTCGGTGGCTGACTTTAGATGTATGGTTCGGAATGTAAATCGTGCAAGTGTCCTCGACTTTGTAGATGGTGTTGCCGCAAATTTCAGCCACTTTGTTCCGTTTGGTGATGAGAATCATATAATAGCCCTCCAAAAATCGAATGAATCCTGATAAAATGGTTGAACAACATTTTAACTCGCAAAGAATCACAGAAATTTGTTGTTTTTTCATAAAAAACAAGATAAACCTTTTTCACTTAAAACATGCATCAAATGCAAAAGACAAACAGTTCCTTTTTTCTCTAACCGATTCCAACCTTTCTGTTTGTTTTTTTCAAGAATCGCCAAAAACAAAACAGGTCTAATGCTTTTTTTTTCCAACACGGAGCACTTGGCAGAGTGAATGCTGGTCACATGTAGATGTTTTTTTTTCAAGAGAACGCATAATCAACTGCATATTAAAATGTACTCCTTCACTAATTCTAGCCATCGGTTGGTAAAGTGTAAGAACCTTAAATGGAGTCGTAACATTCCACAAAAATTTCCTGGATATGCACAGACAATTTTCTACCTAACTTAAGTCTGTATTTTGACTAATTAATGAATCCCCATCTTTGCACACCTTGATGTACTTGCATCACAATGTTGAAAAAAAATTAATTGAAAAATACCACAAATTTCCAAAAATCACCAGGTTGATTTTTGAAGGGGGAGATAAAGATCATCAAGACCTTAAGTGAAGTTCCTGATAAATTTCGTTAATCAAACTCAGTGCAATTGCTGTGTACCAATCAGTCCAAATCCGGTGTACTTTGGTGCCAACAGTTTCGCACTAGGTCTTCCCAGCAAACTAGTTGCAGGCCCAGCCTGGAGGCTCTCCAGAAGACTCTCCACTTGAGAAGATGTGTAAATAACCTGCAAGAAGATTCAATGCAAATGGAGCATAATATTTTATTTCAATCTGTTACCCAGAAAGCTTGACAAAAACCTTAATCACGAAATTATCATCCCAATTCTGATACTCAGCAAAAAACAAATAAACTTCAGAAAACCGATGAAAACATTTATGTAATGAAATCTTTTTGGTCACTGTTTGAAATTTCAATTGGAAATAGAAACAACATTCACTTGATGTATCCAGCATAAATATTGTGTCCCATACAAAGAGATATGGGAGATCTTGAAACATACCCCAACAAAAAACAAACTGCATTTCATAAGCAAAGATATTCAGAACTCCTGGTTAGTTAATAATCCAGTCTGCCTACATGAAGAGCTCAAACTGCTTAACAATTTCTAACAAGGACATGCCCTTTACACAACTTCCCAACAAATAAAAAGTGCAGTAGTTTCTTGCATTTAGGAATAAAAACTTGCAGAAAGTGATAGCTCAACAAAATGCAATCACTGGCAACAGCATGTACCATGCCAAACACATGTCTATAGATATAGCAGTCACGGTTGCCTCATCGACATATGCTTCAGAGAATGTTACTTGAAGAAAAGTAACAAAGGTCACTTTTGAGTAATAAACAACAATCATGAATCAACACATACATCATACCTCATCCTCACATGCAAGAAGGCTCGATGGATCAGTTCTCTCAATTTTCAGAATTCGAAATTTCGTTTCAGCATTGTTTGAACCAATTACAAGGAATGTCTGATGAAAAAAAACAACAATTGACAGATGCACCTAACATTTTTTATACAGATACAACAGTAAGCATAATAATAATTGCACCAAAAATTACATTCACAAAAACATCAATAAAGTTTATACGTCAATTTTAGCAATTCCATCGGAATACCATATAACAGTGCTTCCCAACCAGTGGGTCGCAAAGCTATTTCAGGTGGGTCGCAAAGCATTTCTAAATGTTACAGTTTTCTATTAGATCGGGAAATTATTGCATTATCATTACGTAACAAATATGCAACAATGTAACAAATATGTAACAATTAGA
>JGI24159J19872_10001755_pt1 | contig 24574 bp, 14 predicted proteins | sample Ectturendosymbi4_FD_19872 | JGI IMG/M metagenome (IMG submission 19872)
TTGAGTGCTGTTGATAATATTTCGTGACAAATAATAGCCGACTGAGACACCAGAATTTGCTGGAAGTGGTATGAAGTAATGCTACTATATAACATAGGAGTGCTTTATCTCGGGATACTGAGCATGTTACAAATTTCCATAAATAATGTCAAAATTTTGCAGAGAAGTGGCACACTACATCGCATCGTACTTTAACAGATTAACAAAATCACGGTAACGGGGGAAAACGGGCAAAGAAAAACAGACGTCGCGGCTGGGCCTGGTCAAGAAAAGTGTTGATGTGTTAAAATTGAAATAGCATATATGACATAAATGTTATAGTATATAAAGTAGCCTGTACTTTAGTGAGGGCAAAATATTTTTCCCAAAATTTCAGCCCCCCCTTAAAAAATTCCTGCGTGCGCCCCTGCTTCTATGGTGTTATATGAAAAGAAGAAAATCTTCAAAAAATCTTCACACTTTACGCAACCAACCTGGAATCGTTGTTGCTTTAGTTGTAGTCAAAGTAACTTCTGGTGTGGTTTTTGTAGTTAGAATGGTAGTTCTTGGGGTAGTTTCAGGCGTTGAAGCAGTTCCTGCTGTGGTTGAAGTGGTGGTGGCAGTTCCTGGTGTTGTCTTGATGGTTGTGGCAGTTCCTGGTGTTGTCTTGGTGGTTGTACCAGTTCCTGGTGTCGTTTCAGTGGTTGTACCAGTTCCTGGTGTTGTCTTGGTGGTTGTACCAGTTCCTGGTGTCGTTTCAGTGGTTGTACCAGTTCCTGGTGTTGTCTTGGTGGTTGTGGCAGTTCCTGGTGTTGTCTTGGTGGTTGTACCAGTTCCTGGTGTTGTTTCAGTGCTTGTACCAGTTCCTGGTGTTGTCTTGGTGGTTGTGGCAGTTCCCGGTGTTGTCTTGGTGGTTGTGGCAGTTCCTGGTGTTGTCTTGGTGGTTGTAGCAGTTCCTGGTGTTGTTTCAGTGGTTGTACCAGTTCCTGGTGTCGTTTCAGTGGTTGTACCAGTTCCTGGTGTCGTTTCAGTGGTTGTAGCAGTTCCGGGTGTTGTCGCAGTAGTGCTAGGTCCAGAAGTGGTAACTGCAACTGTAGTCTCTTTCGTTGTTTCTTCAGTTGTTTTCAAAGTAGTTGCCGCTGTGGAAAAACATAAATCACTGGTTATTTCCAAATGTTATCGAAAAAAAGTCTATGGTAACTGTAACTGTCATCCCAAACTACTTGAAATGCTATAATTAAAATGGTGAAAATCCTATGCAGATTAGCTAAACGAAATATTCGCATCAAAGTTTTCCGATAGGGTTGCAAAATTGCTATGGCAGTGATGAAGCTTCATGATTGATGGCATGAATCAAAACTGCAAAATAATCGCCGGTATTGTCCCATATCCTCATTTCAAAAAGATAAAGAATCCATACGGAGGTTCAAAACGAACAAGACTTTGCACAGCATGACCCTGTTACAAAAGGTGCAGGTACTTTCGCAGGAATGACACAAAAAAGGCATTGTAAAAAATTAACAGTAGGCTACATCACTCTCTTCAAACCTGATCTTACTGTACAACTAATCACGTTCTGACAACATACATTGCATATATACTTTACAGAGTTGATCTGCTCCCAATGTTTCTCAAACATTTTTTCCGCCTCAATATTCACGACTGGAGCACACATGCAGCTTTTTGTGATGGTTCAAATGCACAAACTTATTTTTTTGTAATTAAACATACCATGAAGTCACAACTCACAAGAGAGTCTTAGTTGAAGTACCAATTATGATTTCAAAAATAAAAAGTACACGTCGTGCACACAAAGAAGGTCATTCCTCACATAAAAAATGCCGTTTAAATCTAATTTCAAAAAAGTATCAGGTCCAGCAGTATCATCGGTTCTAAAATTATTTGAAATGTCATTTTTGCGATTGCAAAACCGACGTGGCGCAGAATGACGTCAGTATTGAATGAAGAAGATATGGTATCGAATGATAATTTACAGATATCGGCAAAGTTTGATGCCCAGAAATTAAGCGTCGTACACATTGTGTTGAAAAGCAACCAAAAATAAGAGATCGACGAAATTGATGTCTTAAGGCTAAGCAAAACTGTCTTCGACTGAAATTATCAGGTGTCTTTCGCCTGCTTCTGTTGAGACGATTTTTCAAACAGTGCAGTGTTAAACGTTTGCAGTTAATGTTTTTTTACCTAAAAGAAGACCTCAGACCCGGACACAACTTTTAACATTCACCTGCCAAACGCAATGAAGCTCCAAACGCAATGAAGCTCAGATTAATCTCTTGTAAAATCAATTATCATTGCAATACATAGCAACAATACCACACGATCTCACCTAAGAGCCAAAAATCATTTTGAAGTCTTTGCATATTATTAATGTTATAGTTGCCAGAGTGCGAGCACATTTAAAGTAATAATTAAATGAGTCTACAGCGTACGTCAAAAATATATCACACGCAGCTCCAATTATCACCGAAAACTTTTTCCAAATCAAAACTAAGTTGGTTAAAAATAATGATTGCAAGGTTTTTCTACCATCGCGTTTTAAAGTGCGGAGCTCCTGAAAGTAATTTACGCATGAATCTACAGTCTTCTTATTTGACAAATTCGCTTGGAACCGTGCGTTTTTGACATTTTTCTACTGTAACTGTTTCAGTACAAGATTTTGTTTTCGCTCTGAACGTTTGCATAGATCCTTGAACTCGTCAGTTACATTATTACTGCAATTTTTATTGTGACTTTCAACAAGATTTCTGAAAAAGCTCCTCATGATTTATCAACTACATTTTCAGAAAAAATATAGTAATTCAGCTACGAGCACTTCATGTTACAAAAAGTTTAACTCATTGAACTGTACCTGATGTCACATTGTAGGGCTGAGAGGTTGTTGTCACTTCTTCACAAAGTTCGATTTGCATATCATCAATCAAGTCGGGTAGTGTGTCGATAGACTCGAAAGTGAGTGGCCCTTTCCGGTTTTTCCAGGTGGTCAGCTTGTCGAAGTAGGGGATGACTTTGTTTCCAGGTCCGGCAGTGATCAATTTGACGTTCATTCGGTTGAGCTCATTCACCTCGTGCATCACGGCCTCTTCAGTATCGTCTGGCAAATGATCGATCACCATGATCAAGACTTTCTCAGCATTTCTCCTGATCCCGTCTCCTAGCAGCAAGTGGTGGACGCTGTATTCAACGGCAGGCATCAGGAACGTGATGGGCAACAATCTGGCCAGACCCTCTGGCGATTTGAGCTGTACGTCGATCGCTTTAAAGGCGTCTTGTTTATCATCTGCGTCGTGAAGGTTGATGATCAGCTGAGGAACGGGGCCGAACTCGACCACAGAGAAACGAGTTTTCAACACCTGAGTAGAAAACAGTATAAAACAATGCGTTTTACCAGCTGTTAACAGTCTTCTTATGGCTATTTGTTAGGGGTAAAGTATCAACTGAAAGAGACAGCTCTATCAGAAAGGCTAATGAAAAACAGTACTTTGCAACACAACTTGATTCGAGGCGTCATAATTTTTGCGTTTATAAATTATTTTCTCATCAGTAGTGAGATAGTCAGTGTTCTAAAGGTAACTATTTTTCTCAAAAAAGGTAAAACAAATTGCAGTTTACCCAACTCATCCTTCGCTCTGAATGCTGGAGCTTCCGAAAACGTTTCACAACCAAAGTGCTTATACTGTAGTTCACAAAGTCGTCCTTAATGATTGAAGAATTCGCCATTCAGAAGAGTTAAGTTACTTTCAAACTATTGCGCGTTTAAGGAATAAAATTATAACAAGCACATTCTGTTTCAACGAAAATTCTTTCAAACATTTGTCGATGTTTAAAGTATGGAATGTTCGTTGCATTGAGACGTTTGATTTTAAATGTAGTGGAAATTCAAACAAGCCATTAAAACGAAGCGAAGGCAGTTCACGTCAAAAACTGATTTCTTTGAAATTTGGCGTTGCGTTCAATTTTTTGCGAAGGTATACGATTGAATACTCCTACTTCTAGCTGGCACGCCGAAAAGCGAATATTGTTTGACTTTAAGCTATTTTTGATAAATTCACTGCCATGGCTTACATTTTGGAAAAACTACAAAAGCTTACAAGCAACTGAAAGCCGTTTCTACTGAGCATAAATCAAGTATATATAAAAGTTAATGCTAACATTAACCTGCACAAATAGAACATGTCCCCATGGCCTTTCAAACATTCGCTGTTATTCAAATGCCTTGCATACAATTCACAAAAAGTAAAAATATTTTTGTACAGCTGGGAAGGCGACTAGAATGTCGCCTACTTTTAAAAATTAGCGAAGGCGTGAAAAGCATTAACTTGAATTTGCTCGAAGACATTAGCAGTTTGTGAAGTGCGTTGCTTTGCCTGGTTTTCAATCAAATGCCGTAGAAACCGCTTAATAAATTCAGGGATAATAAAGCCATTCGTCTATTAACTCCTCTTTGTCTTGCGACAGAATTTTTCCATTTGAAATACATTATAAAATCCCCAGTTGATAAATCCAGACTACAAACCGACTTTCAGTTCTATGCGTGTTGTAGCCTATTTGTACATGAACGTAGGCTTGTTTTGACGTAGCGGACTGTTCTTGAAGGTATCGACAATCTGCGTTGCTTCATCGCATTTTGCCAGTTGTTTTTTTTCTTTTTATGATCGCATGCAAAGCGACAGTTACATTTAACGACAATTGGCGGCAGCCGTAGCCTGAATAATGCTTTTTGTCGGGGCAGCTGAGGTGAACGCTCTTGCCCAAGCAGCGCTACGGCAAGTCGCTCAGTGGCCGTGGATTGAACACCCAACTTTCCATTTGAGAGGCGGACGCTCTACTACTGAACTAATCGCTGCCCCAGCCAGTCTGTTAGGTCTAGATCTCCCACATTCTTGGGTCAGATGTTCAGTCATTGCAGCAGAGGTGTGTGTTTTAGTGTACGTACGCTGCACAATGAAGAGAACTAGACAATATAGGATAACACAAAAGCTTGAGTTGCTACATGAAGTGACTAACGGCTTTTTCATACCCAGGTTCATTGTTTTTCTGTTGGTGTAGGACCTAGACCTAGCCCAGGACCACCTAGACTCTAGGTGCTCCGGTTAATAACACCGTCGCTTATTAGTCCGAAATCGTACAGGACCAATGCTGGTTTATTAAGCGGGGTCTACTATACTTACAATGTACACATCTTCGCTTCAAATACCGTGACACAAACACACTACTGTAAAGGTCGTCATTTTCTTCTGGTGGCTATGCCTTTGATTGCCGCGAAATGCACAGGACATATTAGCTTACGCAATAGTAAGGTTTGCATCTACAGTTTGTTTAAGTCCTACTCACATTCAGATGTACAGAGCGAACGATGTTTTTGATGAAGGCCCGGGTCACATCTACCCCAAAGGGCGTCATTAGCAAGTGTCTATCCATAAGGAACACTATATCCATTGCTCTGGAGCACACCCAGTCCGGAGGAGGTAGAGTAGGAGGGGGTGTAGGGAATGGTGGGGGTGCATAAGTGGTTGGTGGGGGTACAAACTCGGGTGTGGTGGTAGGAGTCCTGAGAGAGGTTGTAGGCAGTTCAGTTTCTGCAGTGGAAGTCTTGATACCAGTTGTAGAAACCGCAGGCGGAGTTGTCTTTGCTGGCGCTATTGGGGGTAGAGGTACCGGCGTACAAACTTGGTTCCACATTGCATACACCACTGGCAGCACATAATAAGGAAGGAATCGCGCCCTGCACATATAACACAATTTACTGCGCAAAACAACAACAAAAGAGAACTCACAAAAACGCAAAAGTATGTAGCACAACCAAATTTGAAGGATAACTTCTGGGCTTGTAGTGAAAAGATCGCCTAAAAAGATTTATATAATTAACATACCATTTTTTATGTTGTATAAAGACGATTGCAAGTGTTTGAAAAATTAACGAATTTATCAAAGTGAGGAAGATATTGCAGCCACTGGTCAGCACTGAAACTTTGTAATTGCCTTGGTACCAAAACGAAGGTTAATTGCATTGGTATATGAAATTCGGGTAAAAAAGAACACAGCTTACGACAACCCAGATCCTCCCCACTGATAACTTACCAATTTCCAAACGGAAAAAATGTTTTCGATTTAAAGAAAAATTTATCCTTTCCGGTTAATTATTTCTTACTCCAGTTTGTTTTAAAAAAATTAAGTTCTACGAAATTTAAAGGTTTTATTTCCGATCACGATTGCCGGCAATACTTCAGAACCGGACACTGAAGCATTTAACCAAGTGATGGCCCCCGTGCTGCAATATCCAACATCACTCTGTTGCTGGAATAATGCTAATAGTGGTACCTGTAAGCGTTTACATATCCATAATAGTTAACAATTTGGTTCCAAGGAATGGAACTGGCATCATCAGTGACAATCGACATAACTTGTGTGCCGCTTCTCAGCAAGGAATCCATTTTTTCTTTTGATATGAACTGGGAGGGGTACCGGCGCATGATAAACACAATTAGCCTGCTCACTGACGAATCATTACTTCTTCCATCAGATTTTAATAAATCTTCAGCTTGTTTTAAGCCAAACACCATCGACAATGAACCAGTGGATGGTGAAATGGACAAGTTGTCGTCGATTTCGACAATGTACTTTTTCCTTTTAGAAGCAGTCGAATTTGTCACCCAGTGTGCTTCCTTGCCTATCCGAACCACGCCAGCTTCGATCGCTGTGTTACCGAAGGCGATGCTCATGGCAAAGTCGTCCAAGTACTGATGCACAGAACCTATCGGAACTCGGGAGGAAGTCAGCGCATCATCGACTACGAACACAACGTCGATCTTGCACGGCGCAAACGGCTCTGCCGTTGTGGTGGTCGGAGGTTGAGGTGGCGTTGTTGTCCTCGGCCCGACGGTGCAAATTAGCTCCAGTGCTTCGTACTGCAGATTTACAAGATCGCGCACGTACTGAACTGGTATCGTACCGTACGGAACGGTTGACAACTGAGCTTGATTGCGGATGTTCAACTCGCCGATTAAATACGTGATTAGTGTCAACCCTCGAGCTCTAACGGCTTGAACAGCAGGTAGCATGTCGTCGTAGTTCTTGCGAGCCATGAGCAAGACGATCACGCTCGTGCTGTCCACTGCTCTCTGACGGGGGCTTGCATCGACTACGTTGTCTAAAACAAAATATATAGCTTTGCCCACGTTGGCAGGGTTAATTTGACCGCTGTAGTGAATGCTGTCAAGTGCCTTGGCCACTTGCGGAACTGTTAAGTGCTGGCCCAAGTTAAAGTTCAATTCTGGGCTCTCACCGTAACTAACTGCAGCAAATCTTGACCGTGCATCGAGTCCCCGGTTAGAGAGCACTTTGGCTGTTTCCTTCATAAACGTTAACACTTTGGCGATATCAGCCTCTGGACTCAACAAAATGGCATCGTAAAGGAACACAACGTCCGCTGCGGGGCAATTTAAAGGTGGTGGTGGAGCTGTAGTGAATGCCGGGGGAGGTGTGGGTGGTGGAGCTGGCTTGCAGACAAGGGTAACAAGATCGTAAGCAGTGTAAGGCAAAAATTTTGCGGGTCTCACGGGGAACTGACGATAATTATACTTTTTAATAGCGTGAGATTCCAAAAAGCTCGTCTCAACAGCTATAGCGTGAAAGCTGACATCAAGCGATGACAGAGCATCCCAGATTTCCTTGGTTATGACGCCAGAAACCAAACGGTGAACAATCAAGATAAGTTCTCGTTGAACGTACACGTTCGAAGGACGCTCGTAATTAAACATGTCAATAGCGGCTTGAATATGGGCCTGGATTGCGATGGGAGCAAGCGGGCGTCGAGGGCGCACGCTCGATATTCCGTCAGTAAGCTTATATTTATAAATAGGCCTGTTCAGATATAAGATTCTGCGTGGAGTGCGCCCAGTCACTATCAGACCACTTCGCGTTGTGTCTTTTTGATAATCGATGAGGTCGCTCATCTTTTGGAAGTACTGTTTCGTGTAAGCGAGCAACTCGTCATCAGCGAGCAATTCTTCATCTACAATGAAAACAATGTCCGCTACAGGCGTGCAGGGAGGCGGTGAGGGCAGGGCTGGTGGGGTTGGCTCGGTCGGAGGAGGAGTGCTGCCGGTAAAAGCGAGGCAGAGCAGATCGACCAAGTTTTTCTCAACGGTGTCAATGCCGTGCCCGTGGTCAGATGTCAAAACCAAGGATTCGTTTGGCGACAGGTAAGTGTAACGGTCGGATACCGACTTTTCCGTAGCAACGGTGACTATGTCTATACCGTGACTTCGAGCTTCGGACAAAGCTCGAGCAAGTTCGGGTGTTTCGTTCGGACTGCGCGCCACTACGTTCACGATGAACTTTCCGTATGTAGCATAACGTCCTTTACGTGGTACGAAAACCTCCCTGTCAATGAAATCAACCGCTTGCGCCAGGTCCAAAGAGTCGGTTACGTCGCTTTGGTACGTAAGCCAGACGATAGCCTCTTCAAGAATCGTCTTTTCAGTATAGTCGTTCAAAGCGATCGATAAAGTTTCAGCGTTGGAACCGCCGTACAACACCACTGCGACTCGAACTTTCTGGCCGATGCCAAAGTTGTCGATGATGTTGACTAACAACTCGCTTGCGAGGGAGCCGTTGTTGACCAGCAGCATCCTATCGACTAAGAACACGACATCAGCGACAAGATAATCGCATGGAACGTAAGGTGTGGGGGTAGGCCCGGACACGCAAACCGCTTCGTAGACATGCGATCCAGAATCAACCAGTTGAGATAGAGTCATAATGTGCGTGTGGTATTTCGTCTGCGTGACGAGGTTCCTTGTGGCAGCGTTGACTGCATCAGGATAGCGTGACAAAACCGATACAGTAACCATCTGAGTGTTTATTCTGCGAATAACATCTCTCTCCACAGCAACGGGTTTCCTCTCAAGCAGGAGCTGCAAAAACAAAGAGCAAGTCCTTAGTCTTCTAATTAATAACTATGGTCGATTTCGTGTTTAGCATGCCGCATTTGCATCGATTAAATGGTACTGCATTTTCAAAGCACTGCGGTTGCTTGGCTTACGCATAACGACCAGACAAAATTACCACGAAATTTTTTGAAAAACAAACTTGGCTTTCATAATTCTTTTTGCAAGGCACACATGCAAGTTAGCATACTACCATACTTGCTGAAGCTTACACCTTAATTCAGACAAATGCAAAAGCTACTTGTTGCACGACAGGTTTCTTGCGGCATTCACCCATAGCAACAAGTAGCAAATCACATTATGGTTGGTTGTTTCCCACCCAGTCCCACACTAATTCAGTCTTCAGTTACTCATTGCACTATTGTTGCATTACACTTGAAACTAAACATATTGATCTCAGCCGAGTTTCAGCTACATCAAAAACTTGGAAAAACTGAGTGTCACTGCATATGCAGTGTAAGTCTAACCGCTGGCATTCAATTGTTTCGCTTTCATTACGAGTAATATCTGCTGCTTTTTGAAAAACAACTCACGATGATGGAGGCACGGCCGGGTTGGGCTCTTCCAAGCATATTTAGTGCTCTGTTGATTGCATAGTTAGTTTGCGCTTGACCAGAACTTGGTGCTCGATACATTGGGTTGTTGGAAAAGAACTGCTTAATCCGAGCCATGGTTTGATCTTTCGTAAGCGAGGGATCGAATGGAATGGCCACTCTTGGATTTCGTGATTCGATAACAACAGCAACCTGCAACGAATACCATAACATACAAACGATTAGTCGCCCTCACAAAATATAAACGCACGGACCTGTACACACTGAATGCAGCATATTCATCAAGCACTGGGCAGGTAGAATCTGCTGCACCCGCACTCCAAATTAATTTTGTGTTACTTGTAATATTAACAGTCCACACAATCTTAGCAATATAAAGAACAACCAAAACAAGGTGCTGTTGCCTACGCCATTCGGATAGTTGATGGTACAAAAAGATAATAGGTCAATAAACCAATTCATACGAAAATAGGTTGGTCGCTCTGTCTTGTTGGTAACATCAGAACGTATGCGCTGCGGTCGGGAGAGTTTCTAATCAATCTCCACACAAATCTGTTCCGACCTTTGTGGTCTCATCAGTGGAACATATAGAGTCGACCCTTGCGCGACGGCCGTTGCCGTCAAGTTTATTTCCAGCTGATGTTACCTTGAGTAAATATGGTTGCTTCCAGTTCACTAGGATCGTAGCGACTGCGCAAGTCGTCCTGCAGCAACCGTGGGCGGTTCACATACTGCTCAATGTTGTGACTGATAGCATAGCTCATCGTAATGTATCTCATCGACCAGTGTTGCCAGTTTGGCTTTTTTGAGGTCAAATTTGTAATTTTTGGCCTGTTTTCAACTCCTTTGGATGTTTTGGATGTTTTATTTTTGAAAAGAGGTCAAATGAAATTTGACTTTATTGGCCAATTAAATTTTTACGTCACTTTGGCATATATCTGGACACCGAAAGATAAGCTTTTATTGGAACCTAGAATTTTGTAATTTTTGGTTGTTGTTGTTTCATGATTTGAGTTTTGCTGTTTTAGGTTACTCCTTAGCAAGACCAAAATTTTCGAGAAGTTTATGAATTGAGTGAGCTTTATTCTTTATATACAGTATATATATATATATTGCCTTTGAAAAGCGCGTTTGGGTGTTTGAAGTGTCGTTGTGTATTTATCTTGTATTTTGCTTTTTTTGGTGCTATCTGGCTGTTTACGGTTGATGTGACTATTTTTGATCATGACAAACTGGCAACCCTGTCATCGACATTGGGCAAAATCACTACGCACAAAAACCATGACAGCTTTCATTTGTATTGATGGTATGTGCCATCACACGCAATCAGCGTGTGGCCACGTTTGCTATGACTCAACGGTAACTGCACTTTCTCGCTTGTGAGATACAGTAGTTTCTCCGGCATGAGCGGCTTCCCGTGTTTATTGCGAAACCCTTCGTCTTTTCCTAGGTCATAGTGTAGGGTGAATGACAAGTTGATACAAACCAGATCTCACGTACGGAATGCAATAGCGAGTAGGGAACGGCAAGTCGTAATGCGAAAAGTTAAATCCACTATAATAGCATCGTTATATAACTTTGTTTAAAGTAAAATAAACCGGTTGGAATATGCTTCTGTTACAGTTATTTGCACGGCCCTGAACTACTGCCGCGAGTCCAGGATTGGGAACTTTTTACGGCCAAATTGTGAAAACGTGGCCGTTTTCAGAAGTGGTTTTTGTCGCAAATGTTTTGTTTGGCCTGTTGGCCTTTTTGAGTATTTTTGAAAATTTGGCCGAATTATGGCCTAACCTGCATGTGGTACCACATTCCGGAATTTAAGCACTCAAATGTCTCCATGTGTGCACTCTCACAAGCACGCTTCCCTTGCTGACAGTTGAAATTATCCAGGTTAACAATCCAAACCCAGAGAATGGAGATACACCAATCGATCGATATTCTAATCTGCAGTTTATTTCCTGAACACACCAACTGAACCACAAGCTGATTGGCTTCAGCAGTATAGTAAGTTAATGGTGGGTTGTTGGGCACGGTGAGATCTGTCGACTGGTTGGTCTCTAGTATATTCAGACCAGGTATTTGCGATGGCTTCGTGGAATTGTGTTAACGGAAATATTTGTTTATAAAAGTAAATAAAAACCACCTTTGGCCTTAACGACGAAGTTTCGGCGGTTTGTGAGAACTCTTCTGGCCACTGTATCTACCGACCCTGGGCGAGCACAAGCGAAAGATGTTAATTCGTGGCATTTAACTTACAGGAAAGCATTCAGAAACAACAGACTTCACCCATATGATCACTATTCGTCGCCACGAGGCTCAACAATCGTTAACAAGGACAATCAACTTTTTACCAAGTTCACAAACATTAGAGGTCACTCACAAAGATTACCGTAAGCTTCCACAAATCAACACATTTAATTATTAACCATTTATATCAATAGAAATGGTAAACCATGCTAACTCTACCAGGATCGCTCTGCCGACGCTACGTTGCTCTTTTGTTATGCAAGGATATGTGAAGTTTGATCTTTCGCTTGTGGTGTCTATCACAGTGATTTGTTACTCTTGGGCACCATTTACCGGTGTTTACTTTATTCACATGTGGCACCATCTCTGGGTCGTCAAACGTCTCCTGGCTAACACCATGATAATATAGTCGGCGCGGGAGCGTGCAGATGGGGCTGGGGCGGTGGCCTGCCACCAGCCTGGCACCAGCAAAGCGTAACAAGGTACTTTGTTCGGTGTGTTGACCAGCAACGCTTGGAACCGTCAAGCAATTCTTTAACCGCAGCTGCAAAAATGGCAGTCTGTCCAAACAAGGCCTCATAGAGAGAGAGAGATTTTAGAGAGAGAGGCGACCTTGGTTCAAAGCGTGCTTTTTCCATTCTTAGCATTTATGCTACGCATGTAGGGTAGTACTCCGTTGTTCAGACTTTCCTTGCGTTTAGATTGGCAAGTACCACTTAACAACCGACCTGTACGTGAGTTCGCCCGATGTCCAGTTTTTCGAAGGCGCGGCGGAAAAAGCTTATCAAGGCGTTTCGTTTGAATTGATTGCCGTACGCCAACTTTCGGTCAATCACGAACACTGCATTCGTTCTGTCGTTGCAAAGGTACGGAGGTGTGGTCGTCGGTGTCGTCGTAGTTCCTGCTCATTCAGCAAATTGATTGCAAGAACAGATTTAGTAATGTACCTAGCACACGTCATGACATGCTTGCAACACACAAGTTTTGGTCAGCTGAGGATAAGAGTCTGCATACACAGTCTTTCCTGTTTCAAACAGAAGACGATGTTCAAGTCTCCAGATTTCAAACCATTTCCAATTTAAAAAGAAATTGCTTTTGCTCAAAAAACTGGTGTCCTCTGCTTTTCAGAATGAGATTTAGATTTCAGTGCCTATTTCACACCATTGACAACCAAATTAATGTTTTGTATTCTTAACACCAGGTGGAATATTTATGTAATCTTGTATTTCATCATCGAAAAAAGGGTTGCGCTTACGAACATAAGGCGAATTCGGAGGACGAGAAAATCTGCGCCGATTGGTATACGCAAAGTTATGTGATTCAAATTCACCTTTGTAACACATAAGACAACCTTCAATTTGAAATTGCAGACATAAGCACGAGAAGTATGTGAATAATAGGCACTTTGCGAAACTGACTCCATACAGATCAACCAAATTTTGTTTTTCATGCAGCTAACGAAAACATCATATAAGCCAAAAACTTAAAAACGGTTTGGCACTGGAAGTTACCACCTGTGGTGAAGGTAACACTAGGGGTCGTTCCAGTGTACGTGACGGGCGTCGAGGTCAATCCCGGCGTTGTTGACATCGTGTAAACCACAGTGGGCGGCAATACATAAGCTGCGCCTGAAAAAATTTTAGTGTTTCGCTGAAAGCATTGTGGCTTGAAATTGAAACAGCTGTAAATATTCTACAAACACGACTCACCTTTACATAAATGAGAGACGACTTTTTCAATCAACCGAGATTCTGCTAATGCTTCGTAACCACCGTCAACCAATGTGTAAGAGATGTTGGGATAAGATGCATTGAGCAAATTTGTCAGTTCTACGAGTTTCGGATCCGGTGGCGATATCGCATATCCGATGTCACTAAGACCATCTCCAGCGGGTGCTGCGTCATTTACCTGACCGCTGAGGTCACCATTGACACCACCATTCAATTGACCGTCAACTTCCCCGTTGACCTTCTTCGCAGATTTGGCGGTTGACTTTCCGTTGTTGACCACAATTACGTGCATGTAGCGGTTCATGTCCGTGGTCTGCAAAGCTTCAAGACCTTGCCTGAGCGAATTCAGCCTGGTCGATTCGTCGGCGTCAATCACCACGACCAGAGCGCGGCCGAAAACAAAACGATCGAAATCCGTTAAGCCGGTTACTTGGAAATCTGAAAACGCAGTGCAACGTGCGTGAAGGTTTGCGATGGGTAACTGTTGACCGCCAGAAAATCTTAGCAAGTGCACACCTTTAGCCACAGGAGATGTTGAGCCTTATGAGATCGAAACATGTTGTACCGTGGTTTTGGTTCTTGCAGGCCTATACAAGGCCAGCGAATATTTAACTCTTGGACGCTACAAATTCTGTCCTAATGAACTCATTGGTTGCTGATTTTTCAGCTTACCGTTGTATTTATTCGAGAAATCCTCCATTGCTTTTCCAGCGTTGCGATTGCGATTTGCCGGAATCGACAGTTGTTCAACCTTGTGTCTCAGTTCGGAGGAGTCGCCGTTGTACTCGTTGGCCGCAATAAAGTTAGGATGTGATGCATGAATTGCGTCATCGTACGTGATAACACTGAACTAAACATCACAAAGTATAAGCGTTAAATAACCGATCAAAGCAAAAACAATATTCGATGACCAAATCGACATCTTCATTACCAAGGTCTTTTCGTTCGACAGCACGAAATTCGAAGACAAAGTGTTGACGAATTTTCGCAAAGGCGCAATGCTATGTTGCAGCTTTGTGTTGATTTCGGTTGACCCATCCAACATGACAATCACGTCGTTTTGGATAAAGTCGCATCCAGCTGAGCACAAATACGCAACACGTTAGATGGAGGTGTTTCTTTCCATTCGAATTACAATCGATGAACTTTCGAATGATTTACGATGCATCGCTCAATTTTCTTTCTACTTAGATGCACAAGCACAACGGTGGTGCTAATGCAGCAGGAGTTTAAAGCAATGATTAAATCATTGGTCGCACAGTATCTTGTAGGCTACTTGACGGATAGAGTAATCGGTGTCCCCTCAAAGAACGGTCAGACCCAGTGATTTTTAAGGTGTTTTGACTTTTGAGGGAACGAAACGGTCTCTCAATTTTTTCCAACGGCCCCTCAAAATACCGTAGAATCTCGCTTTACGACCACCACCAAAACACACAAAAACCTCGCTTTATGAACACCACCAAAACACACTAAAACCTCGCTTCATGAACATCTCGGCGAAATAGTTGAAGTCCCTCAAAATATCTTAACGGTCACCCAGGTCAAATCTTAAAAAAAACTGTTTAGACCTTCAACCCCCTTAAGGTGAATGCCTCAGTTTTCCTTCAGTCTTGCGTGACAGACAAATCAGGTGCGGCTACTGTAACAGTAACAGCTGTCTTCAAACCAGCAATCTTTTTTGAGTCAGAAGACCTGCCAGCCAAGCAAATGGGAGTCTACCGTACTTAGAGTTTTCAAGCTCACTTTTTGTTGCTCAGACGTGTAGTGAATCATCTTCTTTGCAACTACAGGCACATTTCTGAACGACTACTGTGCTTTCATGTCATGATTTTTACCTGTTGGTACCTGCCTGGAGTTGGCATGTGTTGCTCACGCATGCTCCTTCAGTTTCAAAGGCATCAAAGTCAAATTTTCATAACCCTCAAAATCGAAGGAGTACTTTGACAGAAGACATTAAAGTCAGCTTTGTTTTTTGTAACTTTAATTCTTTCATTAAAAAGACATAAAAGCACACTTTGATTTAATCCCCTAGTAAGCAACAAAACAAAGTTATGTTGAAGGCCCAAATTATAGTAATAGGCAAGTTTGGGGTGCACAGCCAAGGTTGGAAATGGGCAAGGAAACTGTGAGTTTGTGTATTGACTGTCGAAGCAAATAACTTAGAAAATAAAACTTAAAATTAAAACTACATCGCTTTTGATACATCGCAAGAAATTAGATTGATCTTTCACTCATTCAGTGCTTTGGAAAACCGGCAGAAACGTGGGAGAATAATATTTTTTATTAAGTTTTTACTACAAATCAATCGTTAAACATAGAAAATCAAACAAATTCGTAATTTTTGGTTTTCTTACTTATTGCTTCTGTTGTTGTAATCTCAGGTGCGGTTGCAGTGGTCGCGGATGCAGCTGGAATAGAACCAAAATCATTATACTGTTGTAATGAAAATGATCTGCATGTGTTTGGTCACTGGTGCAGAATATTCAAGGAATATGGTTTTGAAAATGAACGAAAATAGCAGTCAGGAAACTAACCATCACCCATTGATATAGTAAAAACCTCAAAATCTGCCTTTCGATTCCCTCCAGCGGTCATTTAAAAATTTTAAAAGCTTTGTCTCACTCTCAATTGTGAAAGTTTCATTAGATCACAAAAGTCTTAAAGGCAGGAAACGTTCACACTCCGCCCAAAATTTACCTCGTTTTGTGTGAATGAAAAAAAGGTTTGCGTGAAGTTTGCGGCATGGCGTTCATCAACTAACGAACCCATAACGTGTGTGCTGACACACGACATGAAATATAAATCACAGATATTCATTAGCAATACTGTGTGGTACCAAAATACCTTTTACGATTTGTTTTGCCACCCCCACTGCAGTTTTGTATTCGAACCGTAAACGTTGATTTCTGCATCAATCAGCGATACCAGTATCACTCTTTTGTTTTAAAAAAATCCCATGGATTGTCTGAAAGCTCCATCGATTTTTGTCTCGCAAACTGTCGAAACAACCCACAAACCTACGGGCAATGCGAAATAGTTATGTTTCGCTGGGCGTAGGCTATGCTCGGAGCGGGCGTTCATCTTTAGGTAGGCTGAGCATCAATCTGAGGTGGAGAAATCCAAGAACGTATGTGAAACGTACTCATTTAAAATTTGGTTTGTGTTAGCAACAGGGCTGGCTGAGCAACTGACCCATAAGGTCTTTCGCCAATCTTTAGTGATTCAAACATGTTAGATCACATCAATTTGCTAAACCTGAAGTTTTTGATTTTTTGTATTTCCAACAGCAGGCAATTAATGTCTGCTATTTGATGTCATATTTTTCCTTCCTGTTGCATTTGTGTTATTTCGTGATTTGAGTCGCAAAAATGCATGAATAAGCCATAACCATTTTGAATGTGAGTTGTTCCGTGTTGCTTCAACAACGAGAACCCTCAGCTTGCCGTAACTGGGTATAACGGACTTTGCGTGTCATTCTATGATAGTTGTTGAAACGAGACGCATTGATTCTTATTATTACAAGACACCTAAAAACGGTTGGAATTTTTTCGTAGAACGTCTTACCTTCGGTAGAAGTTGTAGCAGTGGTGGTTGAAATGGTTGGAGGTGCTGCAAACCAGCAGTAAACATTAGACAGAGCAAAAAAGTTTTATATTGCCAGAACTTAAGCCATTAAAATGCGTTTTGATTTTACTAATGGCAAACAGTCTCCTTAAAGAATACCTTCCTGACGTGAAATCAGAATACAAGCGTGATGTTCTTATCGTAGATGAAAAAAGCAATCAATAACCGCCACAATTTCTTACGTCCGCATATGCGGTTGCGAAGACTCTCAACATATTCCGGCAATTCCGGAAAGCCCTTCGGTAAGGTGAAGGTCTTCACTATTGAACCGGCAGAATCGGTGATGCTTTTCACTTCGTCTGGAGTTGCGCGGGGATTGCCGGGCACCACAAGCACGATGACGTCAGTGCCCTGAGTCATGACTGGCGCTGAGAGGACGCTTTCCACGGAAGGCAAGTTGGTATCCACGGATGGCGCCTCAGGCGAAGTCAACACAACGACAGCCACGCGACGCACGCCCGGTCGGCCACCGGCTTCAGCTGAAGAAAATAATCCCCGATTGGTTTGCTCTTCCATTGGATCGAAAAACTCTATAATGGTTAGAATTGACTGTCTGTCGAAAGGAATCCTTTCGCAGCTAAGACGCAGACACTAAGACCTCACAGAGTATATATTTCGCCTACTATGTACGCATGATCAGCTCTTATTCAAATAGAATCAAGTAAATTTGGTTACAATTCACTGGAAAAGCACACCACTCTGCGTGCGTGGTTCTTGAAAAGAAACGAGATCTTTGGCGCTTCTACGCAGTCGTGTAACCTACAAAAGCGGGTGTTTTGTTTTACTCACGCAAAAATGTTTGACTGAGGGAGTTTTGCAGCTGAGGAATGGAATCAATTTTGACAGAATCTGGCGACTGTATGCCATCGACTGCCCGGAGGAATGCTGAAACATTTCCGTAGGTTCCTAGCGGAAACCCGTTGGGGTAATTGCTGTACAAACGATCTCCATAAAAGTATACGCCGACCTGCAAAAGCATGAAACGTCGAGCTGGTTGATGCTGCATGTTACGAAAACTTGGCAAACTGATGCAGTGATTGATTGATTGGTTTATTGTTCCATATTAATCAGCTAATAAACAAGAGCAATACAAAGAGCCATCGCGCAATAAGGAGACCAATTGTCAGTGAACATTAGAATAAACGAAAATACGATGGCATAATAACTGATCAATGTGAACAAAGAGTGGCACTGTGTCGTATAGGATTGATGAAGGACAATGGCGGTCATCTAAACAACCATGAACCCCGTTTATCACTTTTTGAAAAGTGTTTAAAAACAACAGTTGGAAATCAATAAGCGCAGTTAGAATAATAAACTAACAAACACATAACATGGTGAAGTAAATTTACAGATGAAAGAGCATGCCTGCGTCCACAAAGGAGTGGATCAAGTTTAATTGAGGAAATTTGGTGTGGTTAAAAATGGTTAAACCATAAAAATTAAAAAGTAAAAAACTAACAAAATAATTGATGAGGTACAAAAGAAAAGCAAACAAAAAAACTGTGAAGTGTAATTTCATGCCAAATAAATGTGATGTGCACAGGAAAGAACAAGAAACAAAAAAGTGTATCTATATATATACATAAAAAACAAACAAAATTACATTATACAAATTATTGTAACTCACAACATTTTGTTCTAGATAAGTTAAATGTTGCTAGAGTACTTAATTATGTGTCTTTTTCATGTAGGAAGTGTTTCTTGAGTTTCCATTTGAAGGTAAAATTGGCAAAGGACTAATTGAAGACCACACTTTTGGGCCAACAAATGTAAGGGACTTCTTTCCTGAGGAAGAGTTAACCCTAGGTAAAAACAAATTATGAGAAGTTCATAGTCTTGTGGAGTAAGAATGAATTGAGCTGATTGGAATAACGTAGTCATCAAAATGGTTTGGAAGCAGTTTGTTGTAATAAGAGTGCATTGATTTGCCTACTGATAAAGTATAAAATTTGGGAAGGCATAAGATGTTTGGATGCTGGCAAGATTTTTCCAGAAAAGCTGGGTTAGTTGGTCTTATTAGTTTTATAGTGATCATGCTTTTGTAACACTATGGATTGGTCTGCACTGCAGTGTTATTTAAAAATGTTGAAAATATTTCGTTTGACTTGCAATGAGTGTTTTTGAAATACTGAAAGTTTTGAAAGCAATAAAGTCATACATTTTCAACCAATCAATAACTACAACTTTCGCACACTTTCATCTAGCAAAATAGCGCAATGAAAGACAGGAAACACAACTAATGCATTTGCTAAAGAGTTCAAGATGAAAAATAGCACGTTGTTAAATCAATAGGAAGCTCCGGCAGTTTCTTTTTATGTGTGTTCGAAAAGTTTAAGTTCTGGTGAAAATCAGCCGTATCAGAGCTGGGTATAATAAACTGAAATCAAAATAAAAATCACTGGTGATCAACTTTAATCGATACTATTGCACACAGACACGGGCTAAGTGCCGAAAATCTGTGACAACAATAAGAAACTAAAATTTGTAACAGGTCCAACTTCATATAAAGTTAAGACAACGGTCAAAGACAAAGTACAAAAATTCCTTGTCAATGTCAACATCAGAACAGCAATAAAGTACTTGTTTGGAGTAACGTACAAACTATACACCTTTTTCCAAAAAGAAACTTACGCAACCATCTGCAGGAACTGCAAAAAGCAACTCTCCTGATAAGGAAGCCCACAGCTGCTTTGTAGAATAATCGCTTTAGCAAAATGATAACTTAATCAAGATGCTGAACATCCGTAGTACACAGTATACAGTAACCGAAGATCCATTATTACCACACAGTGGCGTGCAGAGGGGGGGCGAACGGGGCGCCGGCCCCGGGCATCCAAAGAGTGAACTTACAAAAATTTAAATGCTGGAACTAGATGATTTTTTCTATTGTAAGTCTGCTAATACATGCTGCATGGATTGAGTTTTTCGAAACTTGTTTTGTTGTCAACACTAATTTTTACGTATTGCGAACCAGTAATTCTCACAGTCTTCAACACAGGGACTTATTCTTTCAGTGTGCGGCGCACACCAAAATGATAGTGACATCACTTGGTCCAGATCGTGCGATCAAGGGAAAATTACAAAAAGGATTGAAATATTATTATCAGAGTTGAGAAAAAAACGTTTTTTTGAAAAAAAACACCCCACCTGCTTTTTGTTTTATTTTAATCGGAACTTTTTTGTTTTTTGAGAAGAAACAGGTTTTTGTTCTTTTTTTATGAAAAACGCAAAAACCCCATTCTCAATTGTTTTTATTGCAGCAAGCAATATCACCATTTTCAGATTTGCACAATATTAACTTCTACATATTATTGCATTCAAATTTGAGGGTAAAGAAACGTACCTCATCTTTGTTTTCGCAAAGTGTTGTTGGTCAATTTACTCCAAAGTGGTAAGGCTTGGCAAGAACTCGCACAGGAAACAGAGAAAAGCCACTACCACACAAACTCTGCAGTTTCACGTCAAGTTTATGTACATGCCCTGCTAGTTCAGCATCTATATAGTGCATTTTTTCAACATATGGTTTGGTATGGTCCAACATCAGAAATAGCTTGGATGCAAAGAAGACAGAAAAATTGATTAAAATCCACCGATTTTGCGGAGTTGAAGAAGATAACCAGCAGAATTTACTCAAACTGTTCGAATTATTCTTCACTTTTTTTCAAGTCCTTCAAATTTCGCACTTTTTTTCAAGTCCTTCAAAGACACAATAAAAGCCTGCAACAGAGGTTCCCAAACTGGGGTACACGTACCTCTAGGGCAGGTTTTTTAAGGTGTTCTATGGACCCGGTTCGGGTCCCTAGATTTGAAAATCGGGTCCCTAAAGTCAGAGAAAATTATCATCGGGTCCCTAGTATCAGAGAAATCGGGGCCCTACAGGTAGATACCGGGCATCTATCCTTTTCCTTAAAAAACCCTGCCCCAGGGGTACATTTGCCTTTCCGAAGGGGTACATTTAAGGTTAGCCATAGAAGAGAAATATATATCTACATATCTTTTATTTCCAAAATTTTATACATATATCAGTAAACATTACTTTAAAAATCCGTTATGTGCTTATTTTTAAATATATCTGTCATTAATCATGCTAAAATATTTTGTCATAAGAAATTAGGGGTGCATGTTCATCTGCCGAAATACTGAAGGGGTACATGCTTATCTTTCGAAATGCTGAAGGGGTACATGCTCATCTGCTGGAATGCCGAAAGGGTACGTGGTCAGAGAAAGGTTGGAAACCCCTGGCCTGCAACAACGAGTAAAGCGTGTAGAATAATGTGCACAAGGACGCCGGAGAATGGAGGCATGGCGAGGGGCTTTCCCCCTCTGCCCTTTCAAAAGAGGGGGAACAGATTTTCAGCAAATTAAAACGTTTGGGGGTGCGCTTGCAACCCCTGGATCCCCACCTCCACCACCACTGCTTTTCATAATAGTATCATAGGTAATTTCATGGTTTATCAAGATCGACTTGAAACAAATTTATTGTAGCTATTCCGACACCCAGAAAATTCAGAATGATTTTCTATAATTTCTGTTGTTATTTTTGAGGTCAACATTGTTGATGAACAGAACCAAAAACAATTGGTAACGATTTTCTATAACTTTGCATTGCCCTCAACTGTTTTACTGCTCCGCCTTCCCTACAGAACCGTCGCGAGAAAGTTTTCAATAAGGGGCTTTACGTCTGTTCAGGGGTCTTGACATTCTGAAATTTGATAAAAACTCCACCGATTTATAGTGCTTCATAATTCAATTTGAGGGGGCTTGGAGCTTTGCTTGTGGGGGCTAAGCCCACAAAAGTCCCCCGTGGCGACGGGACAGCTTCCCTACCGCTGCTCTGGCGTCCCTGAATATGCATGTTGTGTCAACAAACTTCGCCATAACGTTGGTTTGCAAACGTGAATATGACGTCACAAAGAGCGTATATCCAATAACAATTACCATTATACGCCACTGCTGAATACCAGAATTTGGTAGGGGGGCATCCAATCAAGCAGTCGCCCGGGGCATCACCAGACCTCTGCACGCCACTGTTACCACACAAAACGGTTCTTTACCATTTTGTAGTTTGAGTTTTTAACCAAGTAACAAATTTTACCCAGCCTCATTGTGAACTTTTTCCATTGATGATAAACGCAACTCACTTGGGTGTGACTGTTGCTGATCTGCAGAGTTCCCCCCAAGTCTTTAAGTAGCTTTTTGTACATTTGCGTTGATGGGACTCCTTGCAGTTGTCTCGATCCATCGAAAACGAACAGAATATCGGTTGGTTCCATGTCAGCACAAGCTGTCAAACAAAAGAAATCTCAACGTCCAGTCGACGACTAAGATTGACAAATACGATAAAGTATACGGAGCTCAAGATGGTGTTTTTCCGTTTAAACACTAGCTGTTATGTAATTTCAAAGTTAATTTCGAAGCACTAATTGCTAGTGTGGAAATGCTTAAGTTTACTCAATTCCGCGTTACATCCTCTGTTCTTCACCTGGACTTGGAGTTTCGATTGTAGGAGTGGTGACTTCAGTAATTTCAGTTGTAGCTGCAACGAGCAAAACACAATTATGAGATATCAAATACAAACGATGACCAATACAAGACGCAACTTGCATCTGTAAGCAATAACACCGACCACAGCAAAATACAATTTTCCAGAATTTGAAGTGATCGTAGTCAACTTTTTTAACACCTGGTCCTACTGCTGCAATGAAAACTACTATAACTACATCGTTCCAATTTGAATTCGACAAAACATAAAACAAAAGTGGCAAACATTTTTACAAAAGCAACGTTTATCGCACCAAACTCGGCCTCAATCTTACACAATCTTGCGACCGTTCATCTCAAAGAGGAACCTCACATAACCTAATTGTTCGCAGTAACTGTGCGACACAATAAACTGAACATTGAAAACTTGCAAACAATGCGAGCAGGGTTGACAACTGTTACAGCCACAGATGTTTATGAACTGCTAAACTATAGTAGGAGATAATTTTCTAGCACCAACACAAATTTAATTGCATGATTTCTATTGCATTTTAAGATTTGTGTACGTGTCCAGATTTGGTGAATTTAGTTCGGGCAGGAGATGTCTCCACAATCACACCAAACTCGAAAACAGGGTTCTCGTGCTATGGTATTCTGATGCACAAGTTCAGCATCCTCGTGCTCGTGATCAATCCTAGGCTTGGGGTCAATCTCCAGAATAGTTTTCAGACGTTTAGCATCTTTATCAACAATTTTAACAACAGACTAGTTTTAGCACAAATCCAGATCTCGACAATGGTCTTGGACAGAAGCGCAGCAAAGTATTTCTTTCGAGAGGGGCCAGTCAATGACGTCGACAGTCACTGACGTCATCTTGAGCCCTACTGTTACTTCAGTTTGTTTTCTAACAGTTGAAAATTGATATAGAGCACCAGTGAAAATCTTGGCAAGCTTGCTTTGGGGTGGCCATGGCCTCTTCGGTTTCATTCTGGCGGCGCCACTGGTCTTGGAAGTTTTCGACTTGGCGTCAGTCTTATTTTTAGCTTCAAATTTTTCTGTATTTTTCAAAGTTCCCTCAGGCACCCAAGTGATCATGCAAGAAGTACTTTTCGCCTATATTGACCGTTGTGCGTTTTGTTAAAATTTGCATGAAAAATGATTGGGTAATTTAGCTTTCCCGACGACAAATTTTTCATTATACCGTATTAATGTATTACCATCATTAGCATCGGTTTTGTCATCGCGTCTTTACGCCTGGTATCATCGCCGGCTTTCGCCAAGAAAGATATGATTCATCTCCAGTTAAACAACCAGCTCGATTTTTGACTTTGGGTGTTTTGCTCCCGTCCGCACTATTAGAGAAACTAGTCTAATGGTGCATGTGGTAGAGAAATTGAGTCTTGATGAATCCCTACGTTTTGTTCAAAGAGCAGCTTCATGTCATACAGCTTCATGTCATACACAGACAATATCAGTACTTTTACATCGTGCGATGAGATATTTTAACATATCTGTAATTGTGGCTTCTAAACATACAATACAAGCATTTACAAAACGCAGAAAATTAACTACAACTAAAAGATATTTATAGCCTTAAAGTGGCGAAGGTCGTATACAAATACAATAACTCACATCTAGTGGCTACATTCAACGATTATTTTATGCTCATCACAGATAATCATCCGTATTATACCAGACGAACTAACAGAAGAAAGGAAAATTGTGAGAGAAGAAAGGAAAATTGTGAACCTAGAAGAAAGGAAAATTGTGAAGAAAGGAAAATTGTGAATCTAAACTAACAGAAGAAAGGAAAATTGTGATCTGCCGAGCGGACAAAGACGGGAAAATTGCCATTCTTCATTACGACGACTAAGACGCTATAATGACCACGGAACTGCAACAGTTCGAAAAATTAGACGTGTCTGTAGATGGAAGCGACACCTACCTTGAAAAAGTGAGAAAAGATTGCAACGAACTCGTGGTTAAA
>JGI24159J19872_10001756_pt1 | contig 24571 bp, 19 predicted proteins | sample Ectturendosymbi4_FD_19872 | JGI IMG/M metagenome (IMG submission 19872)
TCTGCACTCAAACGCAACGAACGGGGTAGGCAATTACGTGAAAGAACGCCTGCTTTCACGGTACGTACAGTCATTTTATCATACAGTCAGTAAAGAGATGCACACGTTTCGCGATTTCATTGCGATTTGATTCGTGGAGAATTTCCCGGCTCTTTAAACCTTACCACGTTCAGACCATTCTAATAAAATCCTAACAACGCCCCTGGCTTTTGCAATCGAAGATTCATCCCTCCCTACCCCTTCACCTTCATGAGGATTTTAAAATTTGTCTTACGCATACTTGATCTTGAATTTCAGTAACTGAACAGGAAAAACACGCTCATGCGACGCTGGGCATCGAAAATCCAAGCTTTTTTTATTTCGTGTACTTAGAAAAAAGTTAGAGCTCTGTTCTTTCGTGACTTTTCCTAACTTTTGAAGACAAATTGAATGATATTTGAGCTTTTTCAAAACTGTCCCTTTTAGCTCATAGCGGAAGATTATGTTTTTTTAAGACGTCACGAATATCTGATGTAGACACCACATCAGGTAGGTTTGCCGAGATGGATACTGACCCACTGTGGCTATACAGAACGTTTTTTTGCAGACACGACATCGGAATATCGGCTTTCACAGTGCATACCTAAATCCTGAATTGACATGAAGACAGAAAAGATCGAAAATGCACATAACCTTTTCTATGGTCAAACGAAATCACCTCCAAAGCAACACTTGAAAGGGCATTGTACATTAATTTAGTATAAAACGTGTGTTTAGCAACATCAATCAGTAGCGACTCCCATACTCGGACTCCTCGGGCTCAGTCCGAGTCTTCGATTACGATTTATTTTGTAGAACATAAGCTTGCTTGCTTTGTATATTTGTGCCACCACCCACAGGTTGCTCACTCGGGCTCTTTTCATTGGACCTTGTCAGTGTTCTTATATTTTTGTTTCATGTCTGGCCTTTCACGTTCATTTTGCAGGTGACCTGAATCACAAAATATCATTTGTAAGGCTTTCTCTCGAGTACGTTCGCTCGCGCTTTACTCCGGGCTCATGCGTTAGAGTCCGAGCTGCCCTCTGCCATTAAGTATTTTTTCAAATATAATTCACATCAGATTGAATGTTTTTTGAATCAGTGGATTGGCACAGAACACCGAATTTAAATTCCAACCCACTGGACAGTTCCCAATAATTTCAAACAAGCGAAAAATTGTCCAGTAGCTCGAGCTAATACTCTATGAATGAGCCTAGAGTGCGCAGAGGACTAACTAGCGTTATCATTGCTCTGTGACGTTGGTTACGTAATAATGAACGAGTTCTCATGAGAACTTGTCAATTTTGCGTAACTGAAGTCACAGAGCAACGATAGTGCCAGTCAGAATGAGAGCAAATGGAAATTTCAGAGATGCAAGCCTAGAATGGTTGCATTCAGCCAGTACAAGCTGCGCGATGTGTGACGCTGTTGACCGGAGTCACCTCTGACGCAGCTACAATTTTGCTGCGAAAAAGGGTGATATTGGCCGCAGGGACGTCAAAATTGGTTTGACCGGACCTTACAGAGGTAAGGTGCCTTCACAGAAAAACGTAATCCAATTTCGGGTCGCATCACGCCTGAGGTAACCTCCCGCGTTACGCACACTCTGCGTTGCCTGAACAGGTTAAGGGTATTGAAAAGCTGCGGCTGGATCCTTCTTTGGAAATATCGATAAACCCCGCAGCATTGATGAATAGTAATGTTTCTTCGTGTCGCAGCTATCAAAGCTTTATTAGATTATGTTGCGGTAATCCTGTCTAGTGCTCGCATCAGCGCTCTTGTTATTACAGGCTTGCCGGGAAAAGCATGCTACAAAGTGAGAAGGCTGCTTTTTTCGCAAATTCAATAAAAGCTGCGATTGCTTTCTTCGTTGTTCGATTTTTTTTAATTATGAACGCAGAACGTGCAGTAGCGCACACAACATTGCGTACAGTTGCGTCTAATCTCAGCGGAGGTCCAGAATTAATTTGATCGTTGCCACAGTAGCATTTAGATCAAGAAAACGCAGCACTGCGTCATAAGCTTCAAATTTTTTAAGAGACATGGAAAACTCCGAAATCGAAACATTTTACCCATAAAATTCCCATCCAAGATAATTCAATCAGTTTTTAGACATTTCAACCCCAGGTAATTCTTTATGCGACAAATAGATAACCACGACAAGCATTTCAATGGCTGTTTTCAGTGAATTCAGATTGTATCTTTAAAAAACAAAAATCATGAGCGTACAGCGTGCAGGCAAAATGGGCCCACACCTGATAAGCAAAACCATTCATAACTATCCGGAAGCACATTAATCGCTGTAAACGCTGGCTGGTAACAGAATGGAGGAAAAGTTGCAGGGGAATAGGCGTAGCCAGGGGGGCCATGCCTCCGAAAATGTTTATCATATATAGTCATTTTGTGCTTTGAGAGGCGGTATCCCAAAGAAAATAGTCTTATTCACCTAAAATCAAACATTTTGCCCACCCCCCAATTTTGTTGCCTCCCAAAAAATTTTTAGGCTGGCTACGCCACTATGTACGAGTGCAGTTGCACAAAATGTGCAGTCGAAGGAAAGTGGTGAACGTCTTTCTCCCCCCTTTTTATTGAAGTGGGAACGGAATCCCTTCCATTTTGGTGTGAAGCCAAAATCACGGCACTCCAAACGTCGATGTTGCTATTTTTGTGAAATTTTGTGCAGGAAAAATTGAAATGCGCTGACCGATAGCAAGTAGTTTTCTTTTCAACAGAGTGACGTCCCACTTTTTGACACTACCACCAGTGCACTTAACAACAAATCGCTTATTGCAAAGGCTTACATCCAAAGGCGATTGCCATTTAATATGCAAGGCCAATTCTGCGGTCAAACTGCGTTTTGAGTACATGTCGCTTTAGGTCAGGTGTACAAAGTAGTGTTCTCAGGCCCGCAACCAGGGGGTGCGACCAGGCAATTGCCCCCTCCCCCGAAAATTTCAAAAACATTTTTAGTTGATATGTACAACAACAAGTTGCGATCATGCCGCCCCCCGAAGATAGCAGAACAGCATGCTACAATCATTTTGCCCCACCTCCGAAAATATCAGCTGGCTGCGGCTCTGAGTTGTCGCATTGGATGATCCAGGGGCGGATCCAGCCAGTAAGGTTGGGGGGGGGCGATTTCAGTAATATTTGGTAGTCAAGTCTCATTACGGGTTCACTAGAGATGAAGTGTACCTCACAGCACTTGCTGTAAAAAACAATGGACGGCAAAATGGCCTTATATCACGAATACTGTTTTCCGAATTGTATAAAATCGTGGTGAATAAAGTTACTTTCGTAGGTTTTTGGGGGGCGGTCTTGCCGATTGCCCCCACCTGGATCCGCCCCTTAGTTGATCTTTCCTGTAGCACCAAAGAGAAATCTCCAACACTTTGTCAACCCTGCAAGGACAGGAAATGTTTCAGCTCGGCAAAAGTGCATTGATTCGAATAAAGTTTTTCGAAGTATAATCTGAAAATATTCGACAACCTTTGCTTTCTTTCACAACGCCGACACGGGGTTAATCTTTCTGCCATCACTTCTTTCACAGTTTCACGATATGGCACGCCATTGGCTTGATCTTGAGTTGTATGTTTACCTGCTACAGGCGCGTAGGAAAACTGATAAAACTTTGGACGAAGTCAGCTTTTCCTCTAACATATCATTTCCATTTCGAACTATGTAATTGTGTGTGACCGCGCGTCTCATAAGAACTAGCTTTCATGAAGAAATATATAGCAGTCAGAAATCTCTTCATGGAGTTCCTATTTTGAGAACAAAAGTCGCGATTTGAGGCTTGCCATTGTGACCGTAAGTCGAAATCGAACAAAGGCCAAAAAGGAGTTGCTTTAACTACGCTAGCGTTGTTGCTCCGGGTTGTGCAGTTACTGTTATAGACAATAAAGACAAAGAGATCCGAATGTTGCTCTAACCATGAAGGTTGCTCCACATCAAAGATTTAAGACCTGTTGCATATGGAGTAAGCGTACCCAGAACTAGCATCATCGTACGGCATATTGGTGTACACGTACTGTAAGTGTATGCGCAGCTGCTGACAACTTGGTAAAGACTTGTGTACAGGAAAACTAAAGTTTTGAAAACAACGTAGCTTTTGTTATCAGACAGCAAGCTGCCAGTGAAACTCACTCCAACTGTTACAGTTTTGGATCGGTCGCTTACTGTCATAATTCAATGTTTAAAGACTGCGTCTTTTTTTCATCGCACTCGTGAATTGGCCCACATGTCCTCTGCAGATATTTTCACCGAGGAAAAACTGAGAGGCAAACGCATTCCAAGAACTTGGCTTGCTTTGCATTCCAGAAAGGTTGTTTTGCTTTAATATGCCTTTTGTTGGCTTCAGTTTGCCTAGCAGCAGACCTGTTGTTTTACGCGCGCTTACGGAAGATTTTCTTCTACATACGAAGCATTTACGCCGCTTGCCCGAATATAATCTTGTATGCACACGCCACTACCACTGCCCTCAACGTGGATGCAGTGAAGCTTCTTCATTTTTGGGCAGTCATAAATGTTTGAATTTGTCACGTACTTTTTGAAAACTTCGACAAGCTTGACTGTCATTTTATGCGTAGAACAGGCAAAACAAGGCTACTACCCTTCATAAATGCGAAAGCTGTCATCACATGTAGTCCGATGCTGATTCTTCTAATATCCTAAACTTACATTTTAATCAGATTTCATCGAAAAAAAATAGATATCTTGCCCATGACAAGACCATATTTATATAGCTCCTTACCAAAAGAAAAGGATATGGTTTGACCAGCTGGCCGAATATCAGTCTTTGCACAAGCGCCAACCCGTGGTAGCGTGTTTTGTTGGTATAGTTCTGGCAACCGCAAGTGATTGTTGATTCGTGCTGTTGGCTCAAGCTTCAAGTACCGATTTCTTCGCCCTAAACTTTTCGCGGAGAAATCCTTTTAAAACCCAGCCTCAACGCGGGCGCGAGCCGCTGACCACGCCAGCTTCACCTGTTCTACTAAAAGTGTGTGCAGTTTCCATATCTAAGTTGCAATGCAAAAGCCTTTGAAGTGATCCGCTCGTTTAGTCATCACCTGGCCGCCGTGCATACGTTTCAGGCGTACGTTTTTTGGAAAAACGCAGCGAAATAGCGCAAGCTAGACATGCAATCACTGTCACACCTGACCGGCAAAGTATTGCAATCGTTTATCGCGGCTTTTCACCATTTAATCCATTCAGCTCGGAAACTTGAGTAGACCCTTGGCGAAATGGAATGGCGGCGAGGAGCGTTAGTGCAGAGCACTCACATTGCAGAGCCCTGTCAAGACTCGTCTTCGCAAAAAGTTTCAGCTGCAACACCGAGACTGCTACCTATGGTGATTTACTAATGTTGAGAGCGTCATCCCGAAAATTTCCAAACGAAACGTTGATTAAACAAACAATGTTTTTGAGACGTCTGTAATCGTTCATTCTCCTTGACCACCATCAACTAAGCCAAGGATTACTGTGAGCAAAGCGCTCCACAACTGACAGTCAATGGATCGTCGCAGCCCAACCACGTGGCAATGGCTACTGGGCATATCTAATCCTGCTTCGCCAATGCGCACATGCCATCATAACGAGTCAGAGCAGTCACATGTGGAAAGTTTCAGGTAGTGAACTACTGTGCCTGGTGTGTTTAGCGAGTTCATCAAGCTGTTTGCACTATCAACACCGGCATCAACAACCCATGACTTAACCGAAAAGTACTGGTTGCTGAAAGCCGGCGTCTTCATTGCATTCCTTTTCTTTGAAATCATCACAAGCTCTATTTGCAACCGAAACTTGACAACGGTAAGTCAAGAAGCAAGCCTACGTTTTTTATTCTTTTTATTACTGCCTCTTTCTTTCACTGGAACCCGAGCCCACGCTGTTGTAATTTTCGCTAAGTTAAGAAAGCGTGAGTTTACACCGTTTGTGAAGAAAAATGGGTCTTGTTGGGTGCAACGCATTATACCTTGTTGTTTATGAAATAATTATATCAAATTAAAAATGCAACTGATTGAGGTTGTGTATTTCGTTGTTAAAAGTTCAACTGAGGTTGTTTATGTATTTATGTGAAAATGCAACTGAAGTTGTGTATTTTGTTAAACAAAACATTTTAACTGGCAAGCACATATGTTAACTATTAGAACAGCTTTTTATGGGCTACGGACCCTTCAACACGAAACGTTGCAATAAATATTCGAAATTAGGTTTTAATCATCGTAGTGCTATTCAAAATGTCTGCAAAGCCTATTAACCCTTTCGAAACAGGGCAAAGCCTATCAACCCTTTGCATTAGATTCGCGGACCCCTTAAATCAAATTCACAGACCACAGGTTAAGAACCCCTGTTCTCGAAACTGCTCGTACACGGCTCGGCACGGCAACTGCTGGGCGCAATAAAACAAACAAAGAATCGTGCGCGACTACTCCTGGCAACTCCTCAGTGTAAATTGGCCTTGAGGTGCTCACCAAAGGTATTTTTCAAAAAACGTCAGCTTTAGGGCAGAACTTCAACGATTGGACGAACTGTTTCGTTGCTGGACCAAAATACGCTGAACGTTGGAGTTTTCGGATGAAGTGTTTGCAGACAAACAAAAAAGAGGAAAAACTGTCGGGCAAAGATAATTGCGGTTGGTAATAGCTATACCTGTCAGGCAAGAATTCTGCTGCCGTGATAAATGCCGGATTGTCTAATTCTAAAAGGTTGGTCGTTGTACAAAAATGTATCTAGGTAATTTAAAATGTTGTCAGACAAAATAAGTTAACTGATAGGCTTTGGGCCCTCTTCGATAACCAGCGGATTACGCCTATGACCGATGACCATAACTAGCATGTCTCGGTAAGTCCCAAAGTCTGATGTGACAAATTAAAGGAATGGCTAATTGATACGCTGGTTGCAGTCCCTCTTCCTCAAAATGCATGAGAAAAAGACTTGTTACAAAGAAAGGATTACGAAACACGAAGATTTTATTCACTACCATATTGTGTTCGCTTGTCACTGATACGCTTTGCTTGACGAAACTACGTTTCCTCAGTAAGCCACATTCAACGACGGTAAATCCACTCAAAGTGGAAGAAGTACTTTATATTTTCGAAGGTTGCTAACGCTGATCAACGAAATGGCACATTGCTATGTCCAGCGGTGTTTGACTGAAAATGTACATCCGGAGAAACGCTCCATCAAACATATGTGGTTTTGATACAGTCAACGTAGCTGAGAGCATTTTCGGTTGAGAATTTCATACAAAATGACTGCAAAGCCACCGGTTCCTCATCAAAAGAGGAAGACCGTTCGTTCTTCAAAAATAGGATGTGACGCCATGTAGCGGTTTCCGCCGACTAAACCTCTATCGCAGGGGTTTCCAAACTGGGGTACATGTACCCCTAGAGGTAAATTTGCCAATCGGAAGGGGTGGGTTTAAGATTAATATAATAGAAGGTAAATGTATGCTTACATATTTTTCATTCCGAATTATTTATACATGTATCAGCGAATATATTACTTTAAAAATGCATTATATGCCTATTGGTAATTATATGTTTGTTATTTTCCTCGACCTTTTTGTCATAAGAAATTTTAGGGGTACACGCTCATCTATCGAAACGCTGAAGGGGTACATGGCCAGAGAAAGTTTGAGATCCCCTGCCCTAGCGCTTTAGCAGAGGTTCGTACTCCGTTGGAAAGCAGAGAAAGTGAAGAAAATTTCACCAGCACTTCGTTGCCTCATGAGTAATGTCGACGACGTTGCCCCATTTTGTATTTGTTACCTGCGGAAACGGTAGCTCCCATTTTCACCGACCGGTAAACACCCGTGCTTTGGAGTCTCTTTTTCTTCGACAAAACAAGAGCACCCGGTTTACCCGGAACCGTACCATTGCTCACGAATATAACCGGAAGGGGTACTTACTCAGGCCAACGCGTAGACTGTAAAAGATTACGTATGTACATGTCCTGCTACTTGCCATGACGTCACTAAAACCACAACCGCACTAAACTCTTGAACTCCGTTGATGTTTTTACGCGTGTGGCGCAAGAATTGCTGTTCGGAGGAAATCTTTGAGGCTGCGTCGCGCTCGAATCGATCGGAACTAGTGCGACGAACATCCTTGTTGTGCCGCAGTACCTGGCAGTGGCTTGCGTCGTTGACGTTCCAGACCAGCAGCTCATGCCCTCATATGCAACCCTATTATTTCTGAGCGGTGTATGTTTTTTTCTGAAGTCGGAATATTTGTTTGCCATCAAGCTACCAGAACATATTCACTTTACTTATGCGCTGCGCTGAGAACAGCAGAAACCTCGCGGACACAAACTGATATGTGACTTTTAACGTTTATTAGGTGCAATATTAATTAAACAACGCGCACAATCGAAAACATGGCTTCGCAAAAACAAAAAAGACGGTTAATCGAGGCAAGAAAAACGTAAAAAAAACGCGGGCAAACCAGTGTAATATTTTGCAAAGTACAAAAAAAGGTCCCTGTAACTGGATTCTCGAGTAAGCGAGAGTATCGGAGTTCACGTCAAGTGCCAGGTTTCAGTCGAACGAGTTTGCCTTTGTGTGACCGGCAGCGGATGGTCTTTTCAGCAAAAGTCTCGAAGTCCTGCAAGACACAGGGACGGCTTTAGAAACACTGAATGGTCAGTAGCAGTTGTGAAATCTGTTTCTCTATAAACTATAGTGAGCTTGTTGCAAGTAGCAACGAAAACTGCTGAGAGGGTAGGATGTATTTTCTTTTTCCCATTTGTCTCCCGCTGCAATGCACACACACTACAATTCGTAACCACAGAAACCAGCCTGGTTTGATAATGCAGCGAACATGAAACATAACTAAATATTTCACGCGTGAACATTTCATTGAAGATTTAAACAGCTCGACTGCTCCAACAGTAACTGGCGACAAAAGTGTCCGTCGTTGCTAAAGTTGTTTTTGCTCAGGCCCGAAATCGGCCCGAAATATTTTGACAAACTTAGCTCGAACCCGGCCCGACCCGAAGAGCCCGCCTTACAACTCTGGACCCAACCATTCTCTCTGATAGTGACTACAGAAGGAAAAGACAGAAGAACAACACAAGATTATCCGAACAATATGTAAAGCAAATGCAAACAATCTATCAATCGCTCCTTTTCAAAATTAAGCTTTTTACTCTTGCGCGCAATCCAACAAAGATCACAGAGGGTGCTGGCAACAAGCACGTACCTCAATCTGAGCCAACAGCGAGGGGTCAACTTCTCTGCGCTTCTCACGGCTCGCCCGCGATCCAGTCGCGTCGTCGTAAGCGTGTTTCCTCAGGGCGTATGTGTCGATGGTGGAACCGTCGCAGGAGCTGAAAAAGACGTTGCCCGGCCTTTGACGATCCGACGGCGGCGACGGGGTCAGTCGGATGCACGAAGCGACCGAGTTCGGTCGAGTCGAGTACGAGGAGGACGCGATCGAGTTTGTGGATTTCGAGAGCGCGCATTCGGCGCCGACGTCGCTGCGACTGGTCGTGTCGCCGTTGTCGACGCCGCTGTCGCAGTCCGAGGTGAGGATGCAATCGCTGGATCGGGCGACACCTGGGTGTGCGAAGAATATTCGATTGCTGCGAACAAGCTTTTTCCGAAAAAAGTAATTCTCGCTTTTGAAGGCAATGCGGAAAAGCCAGTTCGGTGATCGCCCCGAGAATCAGTCGCTGGTATATGGTGTCATGTACTAACGGGCAGGGTCGTACCGAGGTTAGATGGCGCCCGGAACAAGAAACAAGTCTGGAGCCCCCATGATCGAATCTGAGGTCTTTCGGGAGCAAATGTGCTGTTTTGGAGAAAGTACTTACGATAGTGTTAGGTCTCTTCGGCGCCCGGAGCATTGTACCCCCTTTCCCCCTCGGTAAGCCCCTGCTGACGGTTTTCCAAAATGCAATCAGACCCCTGCCCCCTTTACCCGATCCCTTTCGTTGCCTGAACCTACAATATGCAAAAAATTTCCTGATTGCGCCGAATGCTCGAGTGTGAGATCGGTCGGTGACTTTTTCCGAATGCGAATGATCGTAACTCTCGTTGTTGAAAATAAATCGCATTGTCAGGTTCGAATGTTCAGAACGAAGAGAAAATCGGATATTGGCAAAAACCTAACGAGCGCCAAAAGGGGGCCTAAGTTGCTGTTTGACGCTGCCGATGTGGCTCTGCGTCTTTTGTGGGCAAATTTAAAAAAAATGGCATCTCCGCTGATGAGCTGCATTTACAGGAGTAGGAAGTTGTTTACAATACTTGACTTGGCTTGTGCTGATAATTCCCCGAGAAAATTCTTATGATATTCACATGCGCAATTTGTGGACCAGAAACAACAACTACATTTACAGGACAACAGTGATGAGCTGGTAGCCTGCGAGCAAGTAACCTAAGATTCAAAAACATTGTTTCATTTGCAGTACCACAAAGACAAAGCAAGTAGCGTGTGGGCCACTACCCTTAAGATCTTTAAGATACGAGAAATTCACCCACATACCAGCGCTTTCCGAGGACTGCTGCTTGACAAGCGTTTTCTTTCCGTTGTTTTGATTCGAGTTCACCGACACCGTTTTCCGATTGGTGGCGCTAAAGAGCCTGTCGATCGTTGCCGGTGGCGAAGGTTCGGGACTCGAGTTCTGCAAAAAAGCGGCAAACAACTGAGTAAGCTGCGCTTCGTGAATAAACGCGGAAGAGAGGTTATTTGCCACAGCTCAATATCATCAGCGTACGTGCCAAAGCTACTACCTACAACTGATGAACGGCACGTTTATTGGACATGGCAAGCGACGCATGCACAGTTGATATTTGTCATATTTCCGTGCGCGCGTTTCAACGCACACGTCATTAAACGATGTTTTCAAAACGTCCCCTATTTATCTTCGGCCAGGGCCGCAACCAGCTGATATTTTCGGCCGGAGGGGGCAAATTGCCCGGTTGTCTAACCCCTGGTTGCGAGCCTGTCCTCGACCAAACCTCATCTAACACTGGTATGTGGCCGGTTGCGTCGAAACAACATTTTTAACATCGCGTTGGTCAAAAACTAGTTCCTTCCCCGATTTTGTCTAGGAAGTTTAATTTACTCGACTCCTTTCGCCATATTAACTGGGAATGTGCGCCTCACCAAGTCGTTGACAACCCGCAGTGCAATCCAATACTTCCACGCACTTATTCAACGGTGACAGAAATGAACACTTTAAAGAATCGAAAGAAAAGCTCGTGTGTATCCATATGGACAAAAATCTCCCTTTACCCCTTGATTCGCGCGTCTCTTGTTAAACTGGAACCAATATCGCGAAACTGGTTAAACCACCAATTTCGCGACACTTCCAAGAAGAAGAGCTACAATACGGGCCAAAAACATTGCATTCAGGCTCTTTAGCCAGGTTATCTACCCACCCCTGTTGACAATGACTGCAGACCAGACGACCGAGGTTTGCGGTTTCACTGGAGAGCTCGACCCAGGCTATTTTGTTTTGTTTCATTTCTTAGAACAACGCGTTAATTACAAAACAGTCCAGAGTCGTCCATTACCAGGGACAGAAGCGAAGCGCTGGAACCGCCGAAGACCGACGCGTCGTCGAATGACGATCCGAGCGTTTCACACGACGTGGATGAAACGAGAGTGGCGGAGATTTTTGCATCCGATTCGTTGGCCGTTTCGCGACGGCGACCGTTGCGTAGCAGCAGCTCCTCTTCCTTGCGCAGGCCGAGTCGGAAGAGATCGATGCAACACATCAGCTCCGTTTTCGCCACCGTCACCTGCGAGGAGCGGCGCGTGTGACAGCGGTCATGGGTCGTGGGTCATGACTAAATCCTGTGTTATTCACGCGTCTTGCGTTTGCCGAGTCGAGATCGAACGGAACACTTTAATTTGATCATCGATGCGTCGTCGATGTGCGCACGTCAATTAAATCAGTTCGTTTTGCAACCGATTGAAAAAAAAACATGTTTACGACTCGAATTTAAATAGACCTTCTCTCATCAACAGCAGGAGATTAGAATGTTTGGTATATCAGCCTCTCTTGCAAAAACAAGTCTGGCAGTCAGTGGTGCGACTGCAGCAAAATGAATGTTTGTCCGTTCTAACAATTCACCCGATAAAACACATACGTCTTTAATTTGGTTGATGACAATTGGCCTTATCATTTATAGAAAACGCACGAACTGCAAATCTTGACGGAGGCTTTCCGTACAAGCAAGAAATGCTCTTACTAATACATTTTGTTTATAATTTTTAACCATAAACGTACAACAACTGAAAATAAAAAATACTTAGGCAGTGAGGATTTGGCGGATAAACGCAACAGATCTGCACATTTTATACAATTGAATGATTCTGTATCAACAGAAACATCAAACAAGGCAATTGCATTGGTGAATCAAATAACCACAGCTAAAATTCAAGCGAATACAGTATTTACATAAGTGGTTTCCAAATCCAAATAGGAAAAAATACAACACAACAATAATTTTGGGAATTTCTTTGTTACTTTCATCTTAATCCCGATTTCTATCGATTACTTCACAGCAATCAGTCTTGTGGCTAGTGACAATACCAAACGCCCAAATTAAGTCGATAAAACCAGGAATTTAACAAGCACCTTTTCTACTGTCTTTGTCAAAGAACTACGAAAACCGAATCGCGCGCTTTTAACAAGCCGCATCGATTTTGCTGTCAAAGCAAATCGGTGGCGAGGTGCACTTGCTAAAAAAATACTTGCAGTTGAGGAAGGACGAACACGATATCTAGATTGGAAAATTGTCATGCCAATCATGCCCGCAGGCCGCGCTTCTTCACGCTCACGGAGCGATAACACTCACCTTCATCAAGTCTCGCTGCTCTTGAATGCACTGTTCTACAACCGCCAGCTTTTGACGCATGTTTCGCAACTTTCGTTGGAGCGCGCGCCCCCGTTCATCGCTGATGGCGCTCAAGTCTTTTTCGAACTGGTCGCATTTGATTTTTAGCGAGTTCTTTCGTCTGCAACGAGACCAGGAACGACCGGTTGGGGCTGGTGAGTTCGCAGACGACATGGCGAAAGGACGTGCTGGTAATTCGTGGCTTTTAGCTAAACAAGTTTGCAAACGCCCACACCAAGCAAAACACCACCGCCCAAACGCTAGGACACAGCAGAAACGCGACTGTTTCACTGTGTGAAAAGAAAACGCGCAGCTGGAGAAACGTTGATGATCTGGCGTTTCGTGACAAAACTGCAGGTTTCTTCGAAGCCTCGCACGGCAACACAGCGGTTGTTTCGTCGCTCCCACCACTGACACGTTGATTCACCGACTGCCAGGATGTGGGCATGTCACGTGTAGGTTTGAGCATACGGGCTTGTTGTTGCGATTGAGGCAACTGCGATCGAGGTGAAAAAAGCAGAACATTTTCGTTTCTTGCTGTGATGACAATCGCTGGGAAGGCTGTCCAATGACGACATTCACTGCGGTCAGCAACCACATGAAGAGAACGACATCAAACAGTCACGTAAAACCGCTTTGCCGAAGCCCACTTAGTACAACACACCTGCTCAATAGCGAAACCACAGCGACGACGCGCATCTCCTCGTTTTCTCTAACTTGTTGATACTTTTTCGTGATCAACTTTTCCGGCGAGTTGGGGGAGGATTTGAGTGATGTTGGTGCGTCAGGAAACTGCAAGCACAGAAAATCAAAACAAATTCTCTCAACACGCTTTGGCAAAACCAACGCATGTCAGTGATGCCAACTGTTGGGCATTGTTTGTAAATGCTGACGAAGGATTGCAGCAGCTACAGTTTGCAAAGACCAGCAACAATGACGTTGGAACCATCTTGTTGTCCATATAAAGGCAGCAACGCTCAATGGGGTCCTTTCTTGAAACACTTTTATCCGTAATTTTGCAGCATGTATCCCAAAGAAGAGTTTTAAATTCGGTAAAACTATGTGAAAAATTACTGTTTCTTAATCGCGGCTTTGATAAATCGCAAGAAGGAATTTAAGGAATTGAACGCATTTCATCGTTTTTGGACATGTCCGAACCAAAAACTAACACGAGGCTGTCGCTTGTGGGAATAATTAGATTTAAGCAGCTTCCATACATGCTTTTACGATGGCAACGAAGCAATAGCTTGACGCAAAAACTCTGTCTGCTCGAGACCAAACAGTAGATGGAGAAAAAATTAAAATAAAGTTTCGGTCTGTGCACCCGCATTACCCGAAGGCGAAAACGCTCTTGTTCCTCAAGGATCTGCCTTTTTTGCTCCAGCAACTGTGCAAGAATGTCGGGTTCCGCGTCTGGGGTCGGCCGCGCAGCAACAGGCACGAAATCTTTGCCATCGGTGGCGATTTCGCGGCATGCCACTGGAATGAAGGCGCTGTATCGTTTGGAGGCGTCGCTCTCCTGAAAACAAGCAATGGTTATTTTCTCCTTAATGCCATAAAACGACAGGTCTTATTTACAACTGAAGATTTTTTAAATTCCTTACCATCGTGGCCCATCTCCAACAGCATCTGACTGCGTTTGTTTGACTACGGGATTGTACATGCAACGGCGATTTCTCCTGTTTTACGTCAGCAATTAATCACGAATTTAGAGTTTTCTAACCGTTCGCCAACTATAGGCGTAAAAACTGCGCGATTACATCCAAGAGCACTCGAACTGTCATCCAGAGTAACAACCACGATAACAAGTCTATCGCAAGAATAACAAAGCCAACAACATCACGCTACAAAAACAAAAAACAAAGAAAACGGACGCAAAGCTCAAACCTACGCGCAATTTGGTTTGACGAGAGATAGAGAAAACTTTCAGTTTATTCAGATCTTTAGAAAATGGAAAAAATCATCATTTCAACGATGTTCTGCTCTCACGGCAGCTTCAAACAAAATCACCAACGGTGCACTGTTGCTCAACACGACGAGCACCTGCCACGCAAGTCACAGCAATCTGAATGAACAGTTTGCTTTCTCGTATCGTGCAGGCCGAGACTGCTGGATTAATAGACGGCACGAGCGTTGTGCGTGTCAGGCCCGATTAAGACGAGTGATTGAACAATGCTAGGATGGCGCGAAAATGAACAAAACATTGCCACGTACAGCACGCAGGCACATCAATGGAAGATGGCTAGCTACGGGATACTGCACTGTTTGCCAGTGGCTCGGGGAAGTCAGAGCATGAAGGGCTGCGATTGCGTCCAACACGAGTGTATACAGAGAAAGGTGTACCGCAATATATCACATAATCAATCGTTTTCTGCCAAGTTTCTACACTTCTCTGGCAAAGGTTGCCTCCAAAAATTAGGGATTTATGAATTATCATTGGCCTCCTGCACCACGGATTAGTTCATTTTCGAGTGGTAAATTTCAAAAATTTACGACATTTTCACTTCCACAATTTTTTTCCTGTTTCCGTAAACATCAAACATCCATTAGTTTAGTAATACGCTAACAACCAAAGGAACTAAATGAGGCAAAGATCTCAAAGAGCAAGTAAACAAAACATACAACTAATGCAAATGACCCCGCATGCTTTACAAAAAAACTGCAAATGTTAAGTAGTGGGATCTACATGACATGCAACGCCACCAAAACTCACCACTCTCAACGCAGGAGAAGTGAGTGTAGAGTAGCTGCTGCTTCTTTTCATTTTCAGCCTTTCTTTAGGAGGGTCGGTTGATGATTGCCCAAAGAAAACATGGTTGTTGTCTTTTTCCTGCAGTTTCACTGCATTGCTGCAATTTAATGAAGATAACTGTAACGCACACCAACGCGTTTTTGTTCATGTTTGGAAAGAACTGCAGGCAAGGTTTTACTGTAAAAGTCATCTTGATAAATTTGAAAGAATAGGGAACCTCTCGTGGCTTTGGGGCAGGGGCGGCCAAACTTTTTGACCGGAGGGCCGAATTCGCGACTGCCTAGCCACTGGAGGGCCGGATACAGTGCGATTTACGTAATCCACGCAAAACTAGGTTGTTAAAATGCATCGAAGTACATTAATAACGATAATATCACACCATTTTGTTTACATTTTCAGCCAATGCTGTTGCATTGCTGACCACGGTCGGAAACGCGGTGCTTGAAAAAAATGTTCAATGTGTTTGGCGGGCCGGATTAAACTGGTCGGCGGGCCGTACTTTGGCCACCCCTGCTTTAATGTAAAAGTACGGTTTGCACAAAGCAGAACAGCATGAGCAGACGTTGTTTCGCGCCTTTTCCAAGAGCACCAGCGAGGTGGGAAAAGCTTGGAAGCACACAGGGCCCCAACTACGACAACATCAGACGTCTCTGAAGATGTCGTAAACGTCCCTAAGGCCTGCCATGTACGTCGCCAGTCATTTTGGGAAAGTTGGTTCGATTCATTTGCGCTGCTGTGCGGGAACAGAAAACAAGGGCATTCGATGAATCCCGGAACGGAACGAAGCGGCCAAACTGCTGCGATGACGCTCGCGTGACGAAAAAACTGCAACTGCCTGAACGCGTGCAGGGCATTGGAACCACACGCAACAAAGCAATACCTGCGTGCCAGAAACGCGCACAGATGATTCGCGCTCAGCTAACGTCACCGCCGCAAGCCAACTGCGAAATACCGGGCGCGTTGGATCACCGAACACATCGTTAGCGTTAACTAGCAATTAACAAAAATCAAGTGAGCCAAACCACGCAAGGCAGGCAGCACCCAGTAATTGCGCGTTTTGCGAAAGCATCGCGGCAGGTAATCAGAAATGAGCGGCATAGTTTTCGTTCGTTGTGATCGGACCACGAGTAAAACTGCAGCTCTTGATAACCAACATTACATTAAGCAACACAGTCGTGTATCAAGAATCATGCAATAATAGCTGTTATGAACCTTGCAATTAACGCGTTTCGTGGAGTTCGAAACTGGGTTTTGGCCGAAACGCAGACAGTCTTTCCAAGATTAGCTTTTCCGAGGCAAAACCTAATTTTATCTGAAAACAATTGCGCCATAGATTCCAACGCCGTGGTTAAATTTTTTCGCTGTCGCTTTTCACTGCTTCCTCAGGAAATGCGCTGGAACGGAAGCAACAAGGAACCAGCGTTTCGCCATACGTTCACACCGAGTCATGTGAGCGCTCAAGGGTCGTTTCCTAAAACGCTTTACACAGAAATAGCGATGGCTGATGAAAAATGTTGTGTCACACTCACGCCCGTTGCTTTGATCTACTGTACTTCTGAGCTGGCGCTGCAGCGAAGGGATGGCGCAAGTTATTTTTTCATAAAACAAGCTTGTTTCTGGCAATCATTTCTACTTCGAACACGTTTAAAGCAAGCGGTTTGGTTTAAGTATATTGTCTTTCAGTGCTAAATTTCTTGGTAGATTAACGTTTGCCAATATTGATTTTCATACATTTTGATGCGCACCTCCAGAAACGAAAATAGAAAACTACATTCGTAAAAATATGTACTTTGTTTGTGACAGTGGTCCTGCGAAGAACATGCTGAGTAAAACCATACAGCCTTGACCGACCACGACGATCTTCGAATTATTAACTGTAGGGCAGATGATGTTCCTAAGAAGTGAGCGTCACCGCACGAAGTGCATCGTGTTTAAAATGTTACTTTATTCGAGCCGGATTCCTGAAAGCTTATATGGCAAAAATTGCGGAAGTCACGAAAAGAGTTAAATGTCACTCGTTGAATTCGTTCTTGTCACAGCACTTGCATCAGCACGATGCTGCTTTTTTGAATCTGTTCGGATTCGGAAAGTTATTACCAACAACAGCGCTTGGGAAAAGGCAGGGTCAGTGGGGGCGCTTTGGAAATATGTCTTCTCTCTTTTCCTATTTCCATTTTGTGTGCGCGTCGCACCGGCCTCGAATTTCATAATTCATTGTCAAACCTCAGAACAGTTTTCCAATTTTCAAATAAGTGATTATTCAGGGAAGAATCAGTTATGACCTGCATTTGAAATTTAGTGGATCGAGGCAAAACGGTGGTTTGCGTCGGTTCGGTTTTGTCTTACAAGAAGTAGTTTACTTCGGTTGGAAGGCATGCAAACGAGCTGTGATAGAGTGCGTTAGATGCGTTTTAAGGTTGTTAGTGAAGGATATCAAATTTCCTTGCGATAACTTAGCTCTACCTCGTTCGTGAAATACTTGTCACTTGCCCGTGGTGACAGCTATAGAACCTTAGCCACAATTCCAGCCAGTTGAAAGGGTCTCATATCAGCACGCGCGTCAGTCAAGCTATTACCAAGCAACGAAAACCTTGAAAAGCGCTGAGAATGTTCGCGTTGAATATAAATGTTACGCACGAATAAGCCACGGTCAAGTCCGCAGCCACAAACACCAAACCAAACCCAAGCATACAAGTGAAAATCAGAGCTGCACATGTTTACCTTTTGGGCGACGAGTCTCTGTTGACGCTGTGGCTCCGCTTAAAAAAAGCTTTGAACCGAGTCGGAGTCGGCGGTCGACTCGACGGCTTCGACTTGTTCGGAGCGGAACTGTCGCTGCCTTTCCGCTTGCCGTTACGGAAGCTCCTGCGCGTGATACGACTGGCAATGTTCTGCACTTTGGAGTTACGTCGCTGATTAGTGACGTCGTCCGGACCTGGTGACGTCATGTCATGTGCGTCGCTGGCTTGAGCGCCTGAAATACATGAAATCTACAGTGAGCACGAAATAGCTCTTCTCGCCAACACAACAGGAAACGCACAGTATGCTTGACCAGTGAATTTCGTTACTGGACAAAGAAAGCAATCGAATCCTTTACGGTTCTGCAATAACTTAAAGCACGCTTGGACTCAATGTCGAGACTCCGATAATTGTATATTACCAAACGTAATATGGATTGCGCAAACAATACATTGTTCTGCTGGTCGTTCGAGGACTGCACAAGACAGAAGTTGTGGTCGTGCTCCAAAATCGATTACAATCTGAGCGTTCGAATTTTCAGTACCACTGAGAAATGACCAACTTAGTTTCTCCCTATTCTGAGACCGCAGCTGAGTCACGGTCGATTAACTCCAGGGCGACCGCCACAGGACAATAGCGCCGGATCTAAATTTAGACAGACCGAAATCGAGAGATAAAGTGAACACTACGAAATTACGAAAAATTGAAGTTTTGTTCTCATATTTCAGGAGTATTACAAAGATACGGTATTTGTGAAACATAACTGACAGCAAAACACGGATCCTATCAGCTGCTGCAGTTATGCACGTGTCACAACACAAGAAAACAAGTGCATCATACCTGCAGGCAAGATTGCACGCATTGGCTTCTTCGGTGAGGTTTTCTTCAGCTTACTGTTGCTGTTGTTGCGCGGCTTCAAGTTGCTTTTCTACGATAAATAAGAAACAAGCATTACTTCAGGTACAAGAAAAACTTAACGAGGACACGGACACTGCCCTCCTGCCCAGTGCACAACGATTCGGACGACTGTCACGTTTTGCATCATTCGAATTGTTTTCTCCAAGCATGAACTACTGTTATTTCCGGTGTATCTACAACCTAACATGTTCGCATCGCTTGTACAACGCGAACACGTCGGAATGTGAGAAGACGTACACCTTAAAAGATAGTTGCTACAAGCAACAATTCGCACACGGTTGTCATGACACCGAACGGCGTCAATCAGTGGCTATGAGCATCAGCGCAAGCTTAACCTTTCATCTCGTGTAAGTAGGTAAGAACTTTTAACAGAATCAAGTGCACTCCATCCTGGATGAAAGACTTCAATTAATGTCACATCAAGACAAAACGTTCGGACGAACATCTGGCCACAATCGTCTCTGACGATATTCCGGATCCGATCCAAAGTGATTAAGAAATAAAAGCAGATACAGCGTTGTTCCGATTGCTGTGAGGCTGGAGTTGCACTATATACAGTCAAGCTTATGCGTTGGTTCGTAAGTCGTGCAAATCTAAAATAAATTCATAAATGCAGGTTTGNATGAGGAGAGAACAGGAAGCGTTGTTCCAATGTAGTTTGAGATGATANGGCCGATTCCCTTATTACGCAACATCGCGCGGTTCTACAAATTCNAAGCAAAGGACTGAGAAACACACGACGCTTTTTACAAGTTTGCCTTCGCACATTTTCCGAAAACGAAACCCCCTATTCACGAATGAAGAATTTGCTTGAGCATGTTATGAACTCGTTGAAGCTTAACCTATACAACTTTTGCAATGAAGCAACGGATAGTAGAAACAAAAGCGCAAGTGTAAAACGCAAAATCCGCAAAAGCGAAAACAACATGAACATCAAAAAAGTTTTAAAACTTAGGATGAAAAAAACAAAACTACCACGAACTCAGTGCACTTGCAGTTGCACTGCAGCGGTATTAATTCTGCAACAGGACCCTCGGTGCGCGCGACCTATAGCTTCGCTTGAGATTGATTAAAATTAATCAAGTAAGAGCCAATGGACAGTGGCAGACTATGGATGGGGCACGAGCAAGCAACGCGTTGGTACTAAAGAGATTGCCTGAATCAGCACAATTAAATCTGTATTGGCAAAATTTGCTCCAAGAAGATTCCAAGCGGCCAAAGCCTTATTCAACGAATGAGTCTTGTATTGGTAATTGTTCGTGCAATCAATCGTGTATTGCGGTGCTCCAGCACAGGTGTTGCACGCGCATTGATGATCAACACGGAGCACCGACACCGATCTTCAAACCAACAAACGCAATTCGCGCAACTGCATAACTCTCGATTAGTCAATTGAACGATCGCTGCAATGCGTTGGAAAAACATGCGCAGATTCATGAAAATCGGTCACATTTCTACCGCCCGCCTTTGATCGCAAGTGCAAGAACAAACTCAGTCCCAACTCTTTTGTGCCTAATCTGCGTGATGTGGTATGAAGCGGAGCATATTTCTCACGCGTGCCCCATCCATAACCTACCACTATCCACTGGCCCTTACTTGATTAATTTTAGTCAACCTCAAGCAAAGCTATAGCTCGCGCACACTGAGGGCTTGTTTTACATTAAAAAAATCCTCTGCTCCTTACCACATTACGCATATTATCTGCGTGATCAGGTACGGAGCAGAGCATTTTTTTGCAAAACAAGCATTTGTGACGCAAAAACAACAGGCGTCACACTTGCTAACGAGTGGGAGATATGTCTGACTCACCGATAGTGGTTTTGTTTTTCTCATAATCAAGCAAACAGTTTTCAAATGTTTGTACAGTTTGCACAAACTGCAAACACTGTTTCTATCAGTGACGTCCAAACGTACTGTTGTTGGCATAAATGATATCAGCGCGCATGGGTTGCGACAAGTGTCATGATTGACATTGTATTTAACATGTCTTTTTATTTGATTAATCGTTAACTGGAGATTTAGGTAGAAAATACAGCTCGGTAGAAAACAGTTGTCAATGTCGAAAAGTATTTAAGTTTCGAGCTTCTACATTTACCGTCGTGTCACAAATCCCATCGAGCACGCACGAGATATACGCATGGCTTGCTTGAAAACCACGTAAGGAAATTTCGTATTACAGATCAACATCAAACACTAACTTGACTGTGTTTACACTGTTCAATGCCCCCGGGCTACTACCATTTCAGAAAGCTTTAATCAAGCTCGACCAACGCGATTGAAAATTTTTTTATCAGGTCCGCGGTCGCTGTCGGAATACAAGCAAGACCTTTGAGGAATTTCATAAACCAAGACAAGAACGTACGTTTGGGGCATTTGCATTAGTCCAGTCCGTAAAAGCAAACAAGCCACAAGGCTGAGACGCCTTTAAACCTTTCACTGTGAAACGGCACAAGCAGCCTACGCTGCCAGTGCCTGTGCTTGTCCGGTTCATGTTTGTTTGGAAAGCAAACATCAAGCATTCCACAGCTGCAGCAATCTTTAGGTGACACGATGCGGTGAGTCTACCGCGCAGTGGTAGTGACAACATTTCATGCAAGCGATTGCTTTCGAGGTTATTTGGTTTTCTTGCTTGGCCGCGCCGTTGGTGTGCTAAGTCAATAACCCAGCATCGCCAGGATCAAAGCGTTAAGATTAACGATCAGCTGCGGCCATTGCAACGTCTCAATCCACACTTGAATGTGCTCGTAACGAACCTGTCAGAATTACAAAAATAGTGAATGGTTTAAACATAGAATGAGCTCCGTCCACGAATTAAAGCTAGAACCGTAGGACAACGGGTGAGTAATCGATGACGGAGGCCCACCAGCCAATTCGCACAGACCACAAAAGAAACAAGCAAACAATAATATACCCAGCACTCAGCAAGCTAGGTCGTTGAAAAACGTAAATGTGAGACTGCCGATCGTTTTTACTGTCGTATTCACTTCAAATGAATCCTGTTCACGAAGGCTCAGCGAAGAAGACATGCGCACTTGAAAGCATGCGTGCATCACGCGCAACAAACCAGCAGCCTGATAAGGCGATTACTCGAAATACCTTACACAAAATTCTTTCAAAAGTAACTTTCCCTTCACAAGCATCCCCACTCAAAATTCACCACGATAAAGACCCGTTTTCGGAACATCTCCAAGTGAAAACACGTGGAACAGAAAAAATGAAGTTTGTAAAATTCATCTTTTACTGAACGCCAAATGCACAAAACTTACCGGTCACTGTTACAGAACTTCACACAGTAAAGAAACAAAGAAAGTTTCCTGTTTTCTTTCAATTGCTGTACTTGATCAAAACAGAAGTTTTTACAAAAACAAATACGTTTGGCATTGCTCAGCAGAGCGTCAGAGTGCAAGCAAGTGGAAAAGGCCGCTTATGACCTGATTTCGGATGTCCAAGTCAGCGAGTACATCACCTAGCTCCCAAAAGAATAGTGTTGCACTATTACCAGACACAAGGCGATCACCAGAGGCCCCTGAGAAACCAACTTTACTTATGCCAATTTCTTCGCGCGTCCGAACAGATTCGTCAACGAAAGTTTCTCCCACGTGGTGGAGGAGAAATGCACTTTCTCTCAACCGCTGCAGGAATAAACGTACCGAAAAGGGCTGGTAATGCTAACTTCAAAAACAAGGAATTGTCTGATCTGGCTGAGTGAGCAAGATCCGGCTACCATTTATGCAGTATGATACAGCTTGATATCAAACGCGATCGAGGTTTACTTGAGTGTAAAATCGATATCCATGATGCTGATTTCACGATAAAACCGAACAACCGTTTTCGGTGCGTATTTTGCTTCGAGCAACTATTTTCGCGCTGTAAGAGTGTAATGGATTCCGTGGCGTTACTGCGCCGAAAACGTTGCCTCAGTGTTACAGGCATGCAACGGAAGCACCTTCAAGATCCAAAGATTGCGGCTGGCTTATCGACATAGCCGTGACAGTTTTCAAGAACTGAGAAAGTGTTGGACGAAATTTTGTGACTGCGAGGAGACGTGGACAAACAGTAACCTAAGCGTTCAAGACAACCACTTACGGATAGCAGTTTGCAACCGTTATTGAATTACAACAATTGACTATGTCCTTTTGCACTACTTTTCATTACTTCGTTTTTTCCTTTATTGTCCTGATTAGTGCTGACAGGCATTTTAGGCTAATTTTCGTCACAAAAAATCTTCATTCTAGGTTAAGTACAAAAAAACTTTTGTCGATTGTAAAAAAAAATATTTCGCCGTTCGATTCCTTGCTTGTTCCCTTTGTGGAAAGTGCTTACTTGAATATACAGTAGATATGAGCAAGTCTTAATCATCGCAAAAAGATGAAAGCAGAGCCCACTCGGCTGATTCCAAGAATGCTAACAGAAAACCTAGACTTTAAATTGTTCTGTCTGAAGTTACATCACTTTCAACAATAGAACTTCAATATTTGCCAGTACTTCCTTTTCTATTTCAGAATCAAAGCAAACGAAGCAGTCGGAGAACGTTGTAGAGGAAGGCACAGAAGAGTGGAGCGAGCTTTGTCTGGGTTCTTTCAGATCTCTATCTGACGAACCACATACGCTGAGTTGCGTTTCTGGTTATAAAAAACGTTTGAAATTATTCTCTATTTCTGAATCTCTGGGTTCTACATTCGGAACGGTACGCTTTTGGTGCGACCAATACGTTTGTCATTACATGGATGCATTTTTGTTCGAGCCACGTGCTACACAAACCTTTGGTATATTGCCCACAAAAAAGTGTTTTCGTTTTTCAGCAGAGAACTTTTCCGTGGGTCTCACCTGAGTATCAGACCGCTTCGCACAGTAGCGATCCCAGCAGAGAGAACAAAACACAACAAAGAATATATCTGCCGAGGAGTGGAAAAGTAAAGTACAAAATGTAAATATTGTTATCCGCTTGCCGTTATCGGTGACAGGCCTTTCGTCAACAAACAAAAGGAAAATCGAGGCGGTCAGCAAATGGAAGCATTGAGACCACCACCAGGAAACTTGTTATGTAACGGCATGGCGACAGCAAGAAGGTTGACGTCAACGGTCCTGAGCTGCTGCAACCACAAGGCGGCCTAACGGTGTTCACAAATTTCTATGTGCTACAACCGAAACTTGTCTGAAGTCAGATGTTAAGCCAGCTTTTCAAGAGTGTTTCAGAGAAAGAAATTACGAGTGGTTCCCGTTCAAAGGTGTCAGAGCGCAAAGGCTTGCACATTCCAGGGGCACAGGTTACTGATTTACAAGCAAAAGCAAAAAAA